>Ga0182016_10000116_pt1 | contig 88526 bp, 56 predicted proteins | sample 712S2MmetaG_FD_120491 | JGI IMG/M metagenome (GOLD analysis project Ga0182016, IMG submission 120491) | Permafrost microbial communities from Stordalen Mire, Sweden - 712S2M metaG | ecosystem: Environmental > Terrestrial > Soil > Wetlands > Permafrost | place: Sweden: Stordalen | collected...
ATTTACGGTGAGCTACAGCGGCTTTGTAAACAATGACGGAACGAACGTTTTAAGCGGATCACCGTTGCTGACGAGCGGAGCGGTGACGAACAGTCCGGTGGGCAGTTACGTGATCACCAACACGCTGGGGAGTCTGGTGGCGACGAACTATACGGTGAACCTGGCCAACGGGTCATTGTCGGTGACCGGGGCGGTGTTGACGGCGACGGCGAACAACGCGAGCCGCGCGTATGGCCAGACCAACCCGGTGTTTACAGTGAGCTACAGCGGTTTTGTAAACACTGACGGAACGAACGTTTTAAGCGGATTCCCATTGTTGACGAGCGGTGCGGTGACAAACAGTCCGGTGGGCAGTTATGTGATCACCAACACGCTGGGGAGTCTGGTGGCGACGAACTATACGGTGAGCCTGGCCAACGGGTCATTGTCGGTGACCGGGGCGGTGTTGACGGCGACGGCGAACAACGCGAGCCGTGCGTATGGCCAGACCAACCCGGTATTTACAGTGAGCTACAGCGGCTTTGTAAACACTGACGGAACGAACGTTTTAAGCGGATCCCCATTGTTAACGAGCGGAGCGGTGACGAACAGCCCGGTGGGCAGTTACGTGATCACCAATACACTGGGGAGTTTGGTGGCGACGAACTATACGGTGAACCTGGCCAACGGGTCATTGTCGGTGACCGGGGCGGTGTTGACGGCGACGGCGAATAACGCGAGCCGTGCGTATGGCCAGACCAACCCGGTATTTACAGTGAGCTACAGCGGCTTTGTAAACACTGACGGAACGAACGTTTTAAGCGGATCCCCATTGTTGACGAGCGGAGCGGTGACAAACAGTCCGGTGGGCAGTTATGTGATCACCAATACGCTGGGGAGTTTGGTGGCGACGAACTATACGGTGAACCTGGCCAACGGAAGCCTGTCGGTGACTGGAGCGGTATTAACGGCGACGGCGAATAACGCGAGCCGTGCGTATGGCCAGACCAACCCGGTGTTTACGGTGAGTTACAGCGGCTTTGTAAACACTGACGGAACGAACGTTTTAAGCGGATCCCCATTGTTAACGAGCGGAGCGGTGACGAACAGCCCGGTGGGCAGTTATGTGATCACCAACACGCTGGGGAGTCTGGTGGCGACGAACTATACGGTGAACCTGGCCAACGGGTCATTGTCGGTGACCGGGGCGGTGTTGACGGCGACGGCGAACAACGCGAGCCGTGCGTATGGCCAGACCAACCCGGTGTTTACAGTGAGCTACAGCGGCTTTGTAAACACTGACGGAACGAACGTTTTAAGCGGATCACCGTTGTTAACGAGCGGAGCGGTGACGAACAGTCCGGTGGGCAGTTATGTGATCACCAATACGCTGGGGAGTTTGGTGGCGACGAACTATACGGTGAACCTGGCCAACGGAAGCCTGTCGGTGACTGGAGCGGTATTGACGGCGACGGCGAACAACGGGGTTACAGCCAATAATAAGGTTTATGATGGTACTACAGCGGCGACGATCAATTTGAGCAACGCGAATCTGACGGGTGTAGTTGGTGGTGACATGGTAACCCTGTCAACCAATGGTTACACGGCCAACTTTGCCACGGCGAATGTGGGAACGAATATTTCAGTGAGCGTAAGCGGGTTGACGCTGAGTGGATCGGGGGCGAGCAACTACACACTGGTGCAGCCGGTGGTATTGGCGGCGAACATCACTCCGAAGCCCCTGACCATCGGGTCAACATTACCTCAGCCGGTGATTACGTCGATTGTACTTACCAACGGTGTTGTTACGCTGAAGTGGAGCTCGACTAATGGCGGTCTTTACCGGGTGCAGTACATCACCAGCCTCAATGGTGGTGGCTGGACTGACTTGTCGCCGGATGTGACGGCAACGGGTCCAACGGCCATTCAAACGAATTCAATTGGCAATGCTACCCAAAGATTCTACCGGGTCAAGATGTTGAATTCAGGATTGAGTGCCAATGACAAGGTGTATGACGGGACGACAGCGGCTTCGCTCAGTCCCAACAGCGTGGTGCTGGTGGGAGTGATCAATGGAGATAATGTCAGCCTGGTGACCAATGGTTACACGGCCAATTTTGCCACGGCCAATGTGGGGACCAGCATTCCGGTCACGGTCAGTGGACTGACGTTGAGCGGGGCGAGTGCAGGAAACTACACGCTGATGCAGCCGACGGGATTGAACGCCAATATTACGGGCAAAGTTATTACGATTTCGTCGGGACCTCCGCCGCTGATTACCTCGGTTCAACTGAACAATGGCCTGGTTACAATTACCTGGAACTCGGTTACCGGCGGGATCTACCGGGTACAGTATAACACCAGCCTCAATGGTGGTGGCTGGACCAATTTGTCGCCGGATGTGACAGCAACGGGTTTAACGGCCACTCAAACCAACTATGTTGGCAGCGGGCCAATAGGGTATTACCGCGTTGGGGTATTGAATGCTGGTATTGTTGCCAACGACAAGGTGTATGACGGGACAGCGGTGGCGACCATCAGCTCAAACAATGTGGTATTGCTGGGTGTGGTGAACGGCGATTCGGTTGGTCTGTCCACCAACGGTTACACGGCCAGCTTTGCCACTCCCAACGTGGGGACGGCCATTCCAGTGACCTTGAGCGGACTGACCTTGACGGGAGCGAGTGCGGCCGATTATACCCTTGCCCCACTGGGTGGATTGACGGCCAATATCATGCCGGCAACCCTGACCGTGAGTGCCGACAATTATAGCCGAACCTATGGATTGCCGAATCCGCCGTTGACCTTCAGTTACAGCGGTTTTGTCAACGGTGAGGGAACCAACGTCCTGTTTGGCGCTCCAGGTTTAAGCACCACGGCCACGATCAGCAGCCCGGCGGGACCGTATGCCATTACGACTGCCGTCGGGACATTGAGTGCGGCCAACTACATGTTTAATTTGATCAACGGGACGCTCACCGTGGTTCCGCTGCCTCAATTAAGCAGTGTGCTTTCAAGCGGCAACCAGCTGACGCTTACCTGGCCCACCATCACGAATCAGACTTATCAACTTGAATCTACAACCAATCTTGCCACGGGAATTTGGATTCCGGTGGGCGGTCCGGTTTTGGGCACAGGCGGTTCCATCATGGCAACCAACAGTCTCGGCGTCTTCCCGCAACAATTCTTCAAGTTGACGCTCAATCCATAATCGGACTGAACCCACGACGAATTTGATTTGGATCATCCAATCAAGGGCAAGGATCAATATCCTCAAAACGCCCGGAAGCTACAGGAGGCGGTGGTGAACTACGACGTAATCATTGTAGGGGGAGGCATTGTGGGGCTGGCCACGGCTTCCCGGCTTTTGGAAACGAGTTTGAAAACGCGGGTCTTGCTGCTCGAAAAAGAATCGAAACTGGCGGCTCACCAAACCGGCAACAACAGCGGCGTGCTCCACTCCGGTCTTTACTACAAGCCGGGTTCGGAGAAGGCGAGACTGAGTGTCAGTGGCCTGCAGCAGATGATTGCGTTTTGCCGGGAATACGGGGTGGCCCATGAACAATGCGGCAAGATTGTCGTTGCCACCCATGAGAGCGAATTGTCCGGTCTGGAAAATCTCTGGCAACGAGGCAACGCCAACGGTTTGCTCGGTTTGCGCAAATTGGTGCCGGAACAAATCAGGGAGATTGAACCTCATGCCGCCGGCATCGCCGCCATTCATGTGCCGCAGGAAGGAATTGTGGATTATCCGGCCGTGTGCGAAAAACTCGGCGAAATCATCCGCCAAAAGGGCGGGGAAATTCGTTTGGACACCCGGGTGCTGAAATGTGTCTCCCGTTCAGGCCAGTGGACCGTTGAAACCTCCGCCGGGGAATTTAGCTCGAGGTTTGTGATCACGTGCGGCGGGCTTCATGCTGACCGGCTGGTGCGGGCGGCGGGACAAAGGCCGGCGGCGAAAATCATCCCGTTCCGGGGTGAGTATTATCAAATCAAGAAAGACCGACAACATTTGGTCCGCAATTTGATTTATCCCGTGCCGGATGCGAAGTTCCCGTTTCTGGGTGTTCACTTCACAAGGCTGATTCATGGCGGTATCGAAGCCGGGCCCAATGCCGTGCTGGCATTTGCCCGCGAAGGTTATCGGTGGTCAAACATCAACCTGCGCGATCTGGCCGAGTCGCTTGGTTATCCCGGTCTGTGGAAATTTCTCGCGGCTTATCCCGGGTTGTGCGGTTATGAAATCCGCCGTTCATTCTCCAAACGCGAATTTTGCCGGTCCCTGCAAAAGCTGGTGCCGTCCATTTGCGAAGACGACCTCGAAACCGGCGGTTCCGGTGTGCGGGCACAGGCCATGATGCCGGACGGGAAACTGGTCGAGGACTTTCAATTTGAAGAGGCGCGCGGCATTCTGCACGTGGTCAATGCGCCTTCACCCGCCGCCACCGCATCGCTGGCCATCGGCCAAAAGATTGTTGAGCGCATGTTGGGACAGTTGAATTAACACCTTTCGCAACCACCATTGGGCCGTACCTGAGCCGGTCATCCGGCGAACCATTCCCGCCGGGCGGGCACACATTCCACAGATATTATTTCTTAAATCCGGCACGATTCAATTTGTGCCCTCATCACCATCCGTCGGCGGGCAATCGTTATTTGGATTGCCGGCCGGGGTGACAATAAATCGGCTCCGCCAATGGAAACTGGAACTTTAATCTGCTGAAAGTCAATTCGCCATGATTTTGCTGCTGGGAGCAAGCGGGTATATGGGGCAGGCTTTTGCAACAGAGTTGCGCCGCCGGAGGCACAGCTTTATTCCGTTGACCCGCAAGGCGATTGATTACACGGACTTCGACCTCCTGTTCGATTATATCCGGAAACTGAAACCTGAATTTATCATCAATGCGGCGGGATATCCGGGCCGGCCGAATGTAGACGCCTGTGAAATGGCCCGGGAAGAGACCTTGTTTGCAAACACACTGCTCCCTCAGACCATCGCGCGCGCGTGTTCGATGACCAGCACGCCGTGGGGACATGTTTCGTCAGGCTGCATTTACCACGGCGCCCGGTTGATTGGGGACCAGGGGATGCGGATTGTGGCTGGAGCAGACCTGCGACAAGTGTTCGCCAAAACTCCGGAGAAGGTTTGCGGATACACCGAGTGGGATGAGCCCAATTTTTCCTTCCGCAACTCGCCTTGCAACTTTTACAGCGGGACCAAGGCTTTGGCGGAAGAAGCGATTCGCGGGGTGGGGGAGGTTTACCTGTGGCGGCCGGGCATGCCCTTTAACGAACGAAGCGAACCCAGAAATTTCCTTTGGCGAATTCAAAACTACCCCAAGGTGTTTGCCGGCGTGAATTCACTTTCGCATCTTGAAGATTTTGTGCGGGCCTGCCTGGATCTCCGGGAGCGGCGGGCTCCGTTTGGCATTTACAACCTGACCAATACCGGCGCGGTGCTGACGCGGCAGGTGGTTGAAATGATTGAGCGAATCCTCAAGCCAAACCGGAACTTCGAATTCTGGAAGGACGAGGAGGAATTTTATCGGCTGGGCGCCCGGGCGCTGCGTTCCAATTGTATTCTGGATGTCTCGAAGGCGCTGGTGGCGGGAATAAAAATGCGTCCGGTGGAGGAGGCGCTGGAGGATTCGCTGCGCAACTGGAACGTGGCAACGATGCGGGCGGATGGCGGACCGCCGCGAAATGTTTCCTTGCATTCACCCTGGCATCTGGAGTGACATGACCTGATTTATATGAACCTGAAAAACACAATGCCGGGGTTGTTTGCCCGTGCCCACAGACATCTTCGGCGGTCGGGTGGGGTGGTACTGCTGGGATTATTGGTGATGAGTCACAGATCGCAGGCGCAACAAGTCATATCCAGCACTCCGACCACCACGGCTCCACCGCCCGCCTTGCAGCCTTTTGCGACCAGCGAGATGGACGTGTTTGCCCCCGCCGGAGGGGCTCCCGCCCCGCAACTGGCGCAACCCTTTCGTTATAAATTTCTAACGCTGCGACCGCATCCGTTTTACCGCTTTTTATACGGGGACGGAATTTTATCGGCGTCCAACCAGCCGGAGAGCACCGTCATTCAGGAAATTGCCCCGGGTTTTCTGCTGAACATCGGCGACCATTGGACCCTGGATTACACGCCCACCTGGACGCTTTATTCAAGCCGCAGTTTTCAGAACACTTTTCTGCAGTCCGTTAATTTGACCGGCGGCACGGTTTACGGGAATTGGGTTTTGGGGCTTTCGCAAGGTTACACCGAATCCGATGCGCCGCAGGTTCAAACGGCCACCCAGACCCACCAGGAGACATATGCCACCGCGGTTAATGGCAGCTACACCATTAATCGCGACCTGTCGCTGGATCTGGTGGTCAACCAGAACTTGGTTTCCGCCGACCAGTTCCAAAGCTACCGCGAATGGTCAACGATGGACTGGCTGAATTATCAATTCTGGGCCCGGTTCAACGTGGCTCTCGGAGTGGGGCTGGGTTACGACGATGTGCAGATGAGTCCCAACATGCTCTTTGAGGAATATCAGGGACGGGTGAACTGGCGGGCAACGGACAGAATCAGCTTTCAACTTCACGGCGGACTGGAAGACCGGCAGTTTCTCACCGGCGGCCACAGCGACCTGCTCAACCCGGTCTTTGGCGGCGGGATTCAATATCAACCCTTTGAACAGACCAGGATTTCATTGAACGCCGATCGGGTGGTGGCGGTGTCCATTCAGCAGAACCAGGTCACCGAAAGCGTGGACCTGAACGGGGACCTGAACCAGCGATTGCTGGGCAGGCTGTTCCTGGATCTCAGCGGTGGCTACCAGCGAATCAAATATGTTGATTCCGAAATCAGCGGCTCTTCCAGCCGCAAAGACAATTACTACTTCTTCAATACCCGCCTGAGCACTGCGTTTCTTAAACGCGGCACGATTGCGGTCTTCTACCAAATCAATCACGACGCCTCCTCCATTCCCGGGTTTGGTTTTCTCAGCCACCAGTGCGGGCTCGAAATAGGCTTCGCCTATTAAGGTCCTTCCCTCCTGAAATTGCCCTTGGCCGGCGGCACGTCAAAACCAGGAAAACTTTTCCGGTACGTAGATGATGTCGGCAGGTTTCAGGTAGAACGGATCGCTGCTCTTTCCATCCATGATCAGCTTCAAATTCAAGGTGTAATTCCTGGTCTGGTTCCCTTCCTGTCGAATGACCACCACGTCCTTTAGATTGGCCTTGGTGTAATCGAACCCGCCCGCCTCCATGATGGCTTCCAGGGCCGTGATGGGATGATCCGATGAAATTCTACCCGGGCGGAGGACTGCCCCGGTGATATAAACCGGGAACGAGGAGTTCAGCACTTCCACGATGACCTCCTTTGACGTCAGTTGCGGGGCGTACAAATCCATCAATTTCTTCTGCAAATCAACGGGAGTCATGCCCGCAGCACTGACCTCGCCCACCAGGAGCAATTGAACCTTGCCGTCAGTTCTGATTTGCTGGGTGGTGTTCAGGTTGGGGGAGCCCGGGAAGGTGATTTTCAGAATGTCACCCTCCCGCAAGGTGAACGATGTGTCGTTGACGGTGGCCGGAGGTGGGGCCAGGACGGCCTCGGGAATGACGGGCTGCACAGAGTTGGTGGCTTTCTCGGGCACCGGTGCGAACGATGCAGGTTCGGTTTGACAGCCGGCGACCACTGCCAGCGCCGCCACACCCAGCGCATGACCCGCCAGCCACGAGACAAAACGATTCCGGGGTGTTACGGCCCGCTTCATGACCTCGCGATATAATTTGTCCATGGTTTTGAGAGTTTGACGCGGCAAAATATGCACTCGCAATCGTTATCAACCGCGTCCGAGGCTACAACAACCAAAGTTACTTAGTCAAAATGAATTCGGAGTGAGAATCGCACCACGGGAACCTTGCTGGCAGCCGGCTTTAAATCCACCGGCGGTTGCCAAAAAATCATGCCGGCCGGTCTGAAACAAACTTGGCTTCGGGTGATGAATTTCCAGACCTCCGAAAGCCGGCCCGCCGGTGTCGGGTGCGCAAGATCTGCGCGACGCCCGGATATTTGCGCATCAATTGCGCAGCGATTTTATAATTGTCCCGGGAAAGGGCCGCTTTTTTGCGCTGGCATGTTCCTTGCAAGGGAAATCACCACAATTGACCGGCGGCCGGGGCTTGCCGCTTTCCGATTGCAACTGTTTGAAACCATAACCAGCAACAAAAGAGAATGTTCGATGAAAATGAATAAGATTTTAACAGTCTGCGGGATGATCGCCGCCCTGACCCTGGGCGCCGGCACGCTCCTGGCGCAAAACGACAATGGCGGGAATGCGGGTGGGAACGGTGGCGGGCGGGGCAATTTTGACCCGGTGCAGTTCCAGCAACGCATGATGGACAATGTCCGGCAACAACTCGGCTTTACCAACGATACCGATTGGGCCGCCGTCCAGCCGTTGATTCAAAAGGTCATGGACGTGCGCCGCGAGGTTGGCTTTGGCGGCGGCATGGGCCGCTTGTTTGGCCGTAACCGCGGCGGCAATGGCGGACCCGGCGGCGGGCGCGGTGGATTCGGTTCGCCACCCAGCCCGGAGGCCGAGGCGCTGCAAAAGGCGATTGATGACAATTCACCCCCCGCTCAGATCAAAAGTGCGCTGGCGAGGTACGAGACCTCGCAAAAAGCCGGGCAGGCCAGACTGTTTCAGGCGCAGGAAGACCTCCGCAAGGTGCTGACCGTTAAACAGGAAGCCCAGGCCACCTTGCTGGGACTGCTCCAGTAAGCCGTCAAACACACCGAAGAAAGCCACCTTTAAACATGAACGACACCGTCCTCCAGGATTCGCCGTTGAAACAATTGCTTGCGCGCATGGTGGCCGCCAGGCAGTTGTCCACGACGGACGCGGCGGCTTTGACCGTCATCGCGCCGCCCATGCAAAATGAGGAGGAGGTTCTGCGCTGGCTGGCCAAGGAATATGGGGTTGCCTATACCACGCTGGAGGACGTCGAACCGGACCGCCAGCTGCTCTCGCTTTTTCCCGCCCGCATCCTGTTGAAGGAGGAATTGCTTCCACTCCGGCGGCTCAACGGCACGGTCGAAGTGGCCACCAGCCGACTGTTTGCAACCCAGGGCCTGGACGCGCTCAAAACCCTGACCGGCTTGAATCTGAAGCCGATTCTCGCCGCCAGTGAGGTGATTCAGCGCGAAATAAAAAAACGCCTCGGCGTCGGCGCGGATACCATCGGCACGCTCGACGAGGAAAAGAGCTTTGAAGTGGTTGATGAAAATGCCGAGGATACCAATCTTGATGAGGCGGCCGGGGATGAAGCGTCCATCATCCGCTTCGTGAATCAGGTGTTGAAGGATGCCATCGAGTTGCGCGCATCCGACATCCACCTGGAACCATTCGAAGACGAATTCCGCATCCGTTACCGCATTGACGGCGTGTTGCAGGACATTTCGGTGCCGGCACAGCTCAAACGCTTTCAACCGGCCATCGTTTCCCGCGTCAAAATATTGAGCCACCTCAACATCGCGGAAAAACGCCTGCCGCAGGATGGCCGCATCAAGGTGCGCATTGATGAGGCCGAGGTGGACATCCGCGTTTCCATCATCCCCATGCTCCATGGTGAGGCGGTGGTGATGCGTTTGCTCCGGCAAAACGCCACGTTGCGCGGCCTGGCCGAGCTCGACATGGACCAACGCGAACTGGCCTGTTTTCGCCGCGTCCTCCAGTTGCCGCACGGGATCATCCTGGTGACCGGCCCCACCGGCAGCGGCAAAACCTCCACGCTCTACACCGCGCTAAACGAGATCAATGATGCCGTCCGCAAAATCATCACGATTGAAGACCCGGTGGAATATCAACTCAAGGGCATCAATCAAATCCAGGTTTCGGAAAAGGCCGGATTGACTTTTGCGCGCGGGCTGCGCTCGATTTTGCGCCATGACCCGGACGTGATTCTCATCGGCGAAATCCGCGACCAGGAAACCGCGCAGATCGCCGTGCAGGCATCGCTGACCGGCCACCTGGTGTTTTCAACACTGCACACGAACGATGCGCCGGGCGCGGTGACGCGCCTCGCGGACATGGGGGTTGAGCCGTATCTGGTCGCGTCATCGCTGGCAGCCGTGCTGGCCCAACGCCTTGTCCGCGTGCTATGCCCGCATTGCAAGCAAACTGATGATTCGCCGACGACCGGGGCGCTCAAGCAAAAGCTTGGCATTTCTGCCAGCACCATGATTTTCCGGTCCACGGGCTGTCGCAAGTGTCGCAACACCGGATTTTATGGGCGGCACGCGATCTTCGAATGGATGGACACCGACAGCGCAATCCGGCAGCTCGTTTTGAAAAACGCCTCCTCCGACCAGATTCGCGACGCCGCGCGCCGCGCCGGCATGAAAACGCTGGCGGAAGACGGCTGGCGGCTGGTGCGCCGGGGCATTACGACGGTCGAAGAAGTTTTAAGCGTGACCACCGCCAACGAGGTGGAGCAGTCAACCAACCGGTCGGGTGCCGGGAATCGGGAGACGGGTGCCAGTGCGAAACCCTTGATCTCGACCCTCGATTCCTCAGCTTCAACCTGAAAAAATGCCCACGTTTCTATATCGCGGATTGCAGACCGGTGGCGCCATCACGGAAGGCCAGCTTGATGCCGTCGGCCGGCCGGACGCGCTGCGCCAGATGGAAACGCTCGGCTTGCGCCCGGTCAGTCTGGTTGAACGGGCAGCCGGGGTGGAATCCAACGGCGGTCTCGTGCTGCCCGCCGGATTCGAAAAACTGGGAAAAATCTCCTTTAAATTTCAATCGCGCAAAATCTCCGCGAAAGCCCTGGAAAATTTCACCCGCCTGCTGTCCAGCCTGCTCGCTGCCGGCGTACCCTTGAGCCGCGCGCTGGTGATTCTGTGCAAGGAGACCACCGCGCCACCGGTGGCGGCGAAATGGAGGGAAATCCACGATTATGTTGTGGACGGCATGTCGCTGGCCGACGCGATGGCGAAATCGCCGGATGTTTTTCCGCGGGTCTATGTCGCAATGGTGGAAGCCGGCGAAGCCGGGGGCTTTCTGGACGTGGTGCTCGCGCAAATCGCCGATTTCCAGTCGCGGGAAAAGGATCTGAAATCGAAGGTGCTGACTGCGATGATTTATCCGTGCATCCTGCTGTGCCTTGCGCTGGTGGTGTTGACCGTGTTGCTGGTGTTCTTCATTCCAAAATTCCAGAAGGTTTTTGCCAGCGTCCACGGTGCGCTGCCGTTGATTACGCAGCTCATCATTGGCGTCAGTCACGGCGTGCGTTCATACGGATTCTTTGTTGCGCTGGGCCTGGTCGGGGCGGTGTTTCTGGTGCGCACCTGGTTTGCCTCGGAAAAAGGCCGGCGCGTCTGGGAGCGGCTGGTTTTGCGCTCGCCGCTGGTCGGCCCGCTGGTGGCGCAATTCGCCATGGCGCGCTTTTGCCGGATGCTTGGGACGTTGCTGGGGGCGGGTGTGCCGCTCGTGCAGGGTTTGAACGTCGCGCGCCGTTCGATCGGCAACCAGATTCTCGTGGATGCCGTCGGACAATCCATCCAGCGGGTCCAACAGGGCGGCCGCTTGGGACAAAGCCTTGCGGATTGCAAGGACTTGTTCGCCGGGTCCGTTCTGGAAATGGTTTCCGTGGCGGAGGAAAGCGGCAAACTCGACTCTGAACTGGTCCGCATCGCCGGTGTTACCGAGGTGGATCTGGACCGCCACCTGAAAACCGCGGTGGCGTTTGCCGAACCGCTCATGCTGTTCCTGATTGCCGGATTCATCGGCATCATTTTCATCGGCATGTTGCTGCCGGTCTTCTCCTTGCAGGATTACATCAAATGACATTCAACAACCGACCAACCATGAAAATTCATTTCCGAAATCCAAACTCCAGACTCCAAATCCGTCGCCGTGCGTTCACGCTGGTTGAAATGCTGCTGGTCATCACCATCATCGGCATCCTCGCGGCGCTGGTCATTCCCAAAATGGTGGGCCGCAGTGAACAGGCACGCCAGACGGCCGTGCGCGCTGACCTCTCCTCGATCAAAACCGCGCTGGATGCATTCGAGGTGGACAACGGTTATTATCCCAAGAGCCTCCAGGATCTGCTCCAGCAGCCCGGCAACGCCAAAAACTGGCATGGACCGTATCTGGAAAATCTTCCGCAGGATCCATGGGGCAACCCTTACGTTTACACCATTCCCGGCCGGCACAACGCGAATTCCTACGACCTCGTGTCGGCCGGCGCGGATGGCAAGGCTGGAACTGACGATGACATCGGCAACTGGACAAAGTAAATGAAATGGTTTGATCGAGAGTCGAGAGTCGGGAGTCGAGCGCTGGTGGCCGGCGCGAAGGCAAGTTCTTGCCCTCGACTTGCCGGATTCACGCTAATGGAATTGATTCTCGTTCTGGCACTGCTGGTGATCGTCACGTCGTTGGCGGCGCCGGCAATGTCGAATTTCATCCGCGGCCGGGCCCTGGATTCCGAGGCGAGGCGGCTGGTGGCGCTCATGCACGCCGGTCAGAGCCGTGCGGTTTCGGAAGGCCTCCCGATGGTGCTGTGGGTTGACGAAAAGCAGGGAGCTTACGGACTTCAGGCGGAGGCCACCGGCCAAAATGGCGATCCGAAGGCGGAAGACCTGGCGCTGGCCGAATATTTACAAATCACGGTCATGAACAATGGCGTGGCCGGTATGACCAAGTTTCACAATCTGCCGGCGGTTCGTTTTTTGCCGGACGGCTCGGTGGATGAAAACAGTCCGCAGACGTTGCGGCTGATGGATGCCAAGGGCAATGCGCTCTGGCTGATCGAATCGCGCAACCACAATGGTTATGAAATTCGGAACACGGAAAAGTGATAAGCGGCAGGTGATAGGTCGCACGAAGCAAAACGCCGCACCGGGGGGCATTTCGTGTCGCGTGTCGCGTGTCACTGGTCACGCTTCCGCTTTTACGCTGGCCGAGGTGCTGGCAGCCATGTTGTTCCTGGCCATCGTCATTCCGGCGGCCGTGGAAGCGCTGCACGTCGCCAGTCTCGCCGGCGAGGTTGCTGCGCGCAAAGGCGTTGCCGCCCGCATCGCCGACCGGATTTTGAACGAGAGCATCGTGCTGACCAACTGGAACCTGGGAACTCAAAGCGGAACCGTCAGTGAAGGCGCCGGGGAGTTTCATTGGACGTTGGACAGCCGGAACTGGCCGGTGGACACGATGCAGTTGCTGACGGCGAAAGTGATATTTTCGGCTCAGGGCCACGATTATTCGGTTCAGTCCAGCACGCTGGCGAATTTACAAACGTCGGCCGCGACGGGCGCACAACCATGAAAACTAATTTGCAATCCGCGCAAAAGTCGGGGGTCGGCGGCCGGCGGCCCGCGCGCGACACCGGACCGGTTTATTGCCCTCGACCGTCTGCTCGCGCGTTTACGTTGGTTGAAATGATCCTGGCGGTGGGCATCGCCGCGCTGGTGCTGGCCGTCATCGGCAGTGTCTTCTTCGCCGCCCTGCATCTCCGGGAGGTGACGCAGGCGGCCGTGGACGAAGCGACGCCGGTGGATCAGGCGCTGACTGTGATGCGGCGGGATCTGCAATGCGTGGTCACACCCACCAACGGCACCAGCAAGATTTTATCCGGCGATTTCCAGGTGGGCACCCTGACCCGTCCGGGTGTCAGCCAGCCGGTGGCCATCGAAATGTTCACTGCCACCGGCGCCCTGCGCGACAGTGCCCCTTGGGGAGACATCCAGGAAGTTACGTACGGATTGAGGGATCCAGCCGACCACGATGCGCCGGGCAAGGATTTGTATCGCACCGTTACCCGGAATGTTTTGGCAGTGGCCACACCGGATCGGGATGACCAGTGGCTGCTGGGCGGTGTGCAAAGCATCGAGTTTTCGTGTTTCGACGGCTCCCAATGGTCCGGCACCTGGGACACCACCGGCGTCACATCGGTGAACACCAATTTGCCGGTCGCCGTCCGGGTGCGGATTCAACTGGCGGGAAACAACGCGGCCACCACGCAGCCGATTGAGATCCTCGTGCCGATTGATTCGCTATCGCGCACGAACATGATCTTTTGAACATGAGCACCGGAAGCTGAAATGAAAATTAAACATCCAACATCCAACGCCCAACGCCCAACGCCCAACTGCGTCCGGTGCGCTGGTTCACTGGATGTTGGTTGTTCGATGTTGGATGTTGGATGTTCCCAAAATGGTTCCGTGCTCATCATCGTGCTTTGGATTGCCATCGGCCTGGTCAGCATCGCGCTCTATTTTGCCAATTCCATGACGTATGAACTCCGGGCGTCGGACAACCGCGCCTCCGGCCTGGCCACGGAACAGGCCATCGAAGGCGCGGCGCGCTACGTCCGTTACGTGCTGGCCACCTATGCCACCAACGGCACGGTCCCGGCCACGAACCTGTACGTCCGCGCAGCCGTGCCCGTCGGTGACGCGCGATTCTGGCTCATCGGCCGCGACCCGTCCGGCACGCCTTCCGCCGAACCGTATTTCGCCCTGATTGACGAAGGCTCAAAATTGAACCTGAACAGTGCCACTACCAACGCGCTTTCGTATCTGCCCAACATGACGACTGATTTTGCCCAGGCCATCGTGGACTGGCGCAGCACCAACAGTTCCGGCACCTACGCGTTGGATTACGCGCAAATGGGCTACCAGGAAAAGGAGGCGCCGTTTGAAACGGTGGACGAACTGCGGCTGGTCTACGGCGCAACCATGGATTTGCTCGCCGGTGATGACCTCAATGGCAACGGCGTGCTGGACGCGAACGAAACGAATTCGACCGGCTCCAGCGGGGTCAATCACGGCCTGCTGGAATACACCACGGTCTATACGCGCGAACCGAACTTCCAGGCCGGCGGCACCACGCTGACCAACGTGAACACGGCCAGTCGGGAAGATTTGCAATCGCTTTTTGAAAACGCCGAGGTTGCCAATGCGGGCCTGCTGGCGGAAAACCTGTCTGCCCAAATCCGGTCAAGACCCTGTGCCGGGATGCTGGATTTTTGTGTCCGATGCAAGACGCTCGGCATGAGCTCGGCCGATTTCGCGAAGATTTATGATGAGGTCACCACCAGCACTTCCGCCTACATCCGCGGACGCCTGAACGTCAACACCGCCAGCGCCGACGTGTTGACCGCGTTGTTGGTGGGAGCCGGTCTTGACCAAAACACCGCGTCAAGCACGGCGCAAGCTCTCATCACCTACCGTCAGCAGAATCCAAACAACCTCACTTCGATCGCGTGGGTGGTGGATGCGCTTGGCAACACCGGGCCAGCTGTCCGCGCGCTGGCCCGGGGCGACTATCTTACGACCCGCAGCTATCAATTCACCGCCGACGTCGCTGCGGTCGGTCCTTTTGGGCGCGGTTACCGGCGGGTGAAGTTCGTTTTTGACACCAGCAACGGCGCGCCCCAGATCATCTACCGCCAGGACCTCAGTGGTCTCGGCTGGGCGCTGGGCGAGCAAGCCCGCGAAACCTGGGTCGCTAATACAACGCCATGAGCCACGTGTTGAAAATAAATTTTGGAAAGCGCAAACGGCTGACGAGCGTGCTCGGACTGGCGTTGGATGGCAGCCGCCTGGAGGGCGTGGTGCTCCGGCGGTCCAACGGTTCGCTCCAGCTCCGCCAGACCTTTTCGGCGACTCTTTCGCTTGATCCGCTGACGGCGGCGCCGGAGCTTGTCGGGCGCGAGATTCGCAATCATTTGGACGCCGCCGGCGTACGCGAACGCCACTGTGTGGTGGGGGTGCCGCTCAAGTGGGCGCTCACGGCGCACACCGAATTACCGCCATTACCGGACGCGGACGCCGCGAGCCTGCTCCAGCTGGAGGCGGAACGCGGTTTTCCTTCCGACGTGGCAACGCTGCGTTTGGCCCATTCGAGCTGTCCTCTGGCAGCCGGCAAGCAACATGTCACACTGGCGGGAATTCCCAATGTCCACCTGGCCGTGCTGGAGCAGGTTCTCGTGGCGGCCAAATTGAAGCCGGTCAGCTTTTCCATTGGTATCATGGCGCTGCAGCCGCCGGCGAGCGAAGCCTCCGACGGCGTGCTCGCGCTGGCGATTGGCGAAAGTCAGGCGGGCCTGCAAATCACCCGCGGGGGCGGGGTGGCGGCCTTGCGCGCGCTGGAAGGAGTCATCGAGAACGAGGGCGGCCGGCGGGTGTTGCTGGCCGGGCTGGTGTCCCGCGAAGCGCGCATCACGCTGGGTCAACTGCCGGCGGAATTGCGCGCGGCGGTAAAACGCATTCGCATTTTTGGCCCGCGCGACCTGGCGCAACCGCTGGCCGATGAAATGGAACTGCGCTTTGAGCCGATGGGTTTGAAGGTGGAAATGGTCTCCGCCTATGCGCCGGATGAATTTGGCGTCCAGCTTCCGCCCGAGGCTTCGGTCTCTCCGGCCTTCAGCCTGGCGGCGCGCTGGTTGGCGGGCGAATCGCCGGTGTTTGAGTTTTTGCCCCCGAAACCGTCGGTCTTGGAGCAGCTTTTCACCCGGTATGCCTCCGGCCGGTTGCGTTCCGCCGGCGCCGTGGCGGCGGGCGTGATGGTATTGGCCGGTGCATTGTTTCTGTTCCAGGAATTTCAACTCATCTGGTTCCGTTCGCAATGGTCGGCCATGTCGGACAAGGTGCAGGAACTGGACGGATTGCAGCAACAAATCCGGCAATATCATCCGTGGTTCGACGATTCTTTTCGCAGCCTGACAATTTTGCGCCAGCTTACCCAGGCATTTCCCGAGGACGGCTCGGTCACCGCCAAGACGATGGAAATTCGTGACGGGAACACAGTAACCTGCACCGGTACCGCACAGGACAATACCGCGCTGCTGCGGACCTTGAACCAGTTGCGCACGGCGGACGGGGTGACGGACATCAAGCTGCAACAGATTCGCGGCAAATCCCCCATGCAATTCTCGTTCGACGTCCACTACGGCAACGGAGGTGGCGGTGAAAATTAAGCATCGCCAACAATTCCTGGTCGTGCTGACCATCGCGGTGGCCGCGTTGTTCATCGGCGAACGCCTGGTTTACGAACCGCTGGCGAACTGGTGGGCGGTGCGTTCGCAGGCAGTCGCCGCGTTGCGCAAACAGGTGAATGACGGAAAACTGCTGCTCCAGCGCGAGCAGGCCATCCGCAGTCATTGGGATCAGATGCGTACGAACACCTTGCCCGCCGACACCTCGCTGGCGGAGCAGCAGGTGCTGCGGGCGTTTGACAACTGGTCGCAGGACAGCGCCGCCAGCCTCACCAGCCTCACGCCGCAATGGAACAATGACGCGACGAATTATCTTACGGTGGACTGGCGCGTGGAGGCGTCCGGCGATCTCGACGCCCTGACCCGGTTTTTATACGACATCGAAAAAAGCCCGATGGCGCTAAAAATCGAATCCGTGGACCTCAGCGCCCGCGATGATACCGGCCAGCAACTCACGCTGGCCTTGCAAATCAACGGTCTGGCACTCACTCCGCAGACAAAATGAATTTTAAAATGTCACAACTTGGTTTCAAGATTTGCCTGGTTTTCGGCGCCGTCGTGTGGCTCGCGGCCGCCGTTTCGGCGGCGGCCCAGTCCACCAACGGATCGGATTTTGGATTTTTTCAATTCATCGGTCAGCGGAATATTTTTGATCCCAATCGCGTACCGCATATTCGATCCACCCGTTCCGCCTCTCGCGTCGTTGATTCCTTTTCCTTCGTGGGCACCATGAGTTATGCGAGGGGCACCTTCGCGTTTTTTGACGGCACCAGTCCGGACTTTCGCCAGGTGCTGGAGCTTCACGGCAGCATCGCCGGTTTCGAGATCACCGCCATCACCCCGAAGTCCGTCACATTGCTGTCCGGCACCAACGAGTTGGTCCTGTCGATCGGCGCACAGGTGCGCCGTGATGACAATGGCCAATGGCTGATTTCAACCGCGGTCGCAGCGTATGCCGGCACGGGCAAATCACATGGGTCCGGTTCGGAACGCCGGTTCTCGAATCACCAGGGCTACACCGGCTCCGGACTCAACAATTCTGCGGGAACGGCGGACGATTCACCACCGGATGACTCCAACCCGGCCATTTCGAACGACCCCGGTGCGGGAACGGATAACGGTGCCCCCGACGCCTCGCCGCTCCCAGCGGGTGGTGGCGCCAATGACGCTCTGACACGGCTGATGCAACAGCGCGCCCAGGAAGAACAACAATTAGGACAAGGATCAGGACAATGAAAACAACCATGACGATTTTCTTGGCGGCGGTTTTGACCGCCGGAACCCACCGAACCGCCGCTCAGCCGGCTGCCATTCCGTCCGCACCCGCGGTCACGGTGAACGCGCCATTACCGGCGCTGCCCGCCGCCATGCCGAAGCCGGTTGCTTCGGCGGCGGGTATCAACGACGGCAACAGCCTGGTGTTGAACTTTCGCGGCGCGCCGCTGGAGTCGGTGCTGGATTACCTTAGCGATGCGGCGGGCTTCATCATTGTGATCGACACCCAGGTGAATGGCCGCGTGGATCTCTGGAGTGACCGGCCGGTGACGAAGGATGAAGCTGTGGATTTGCTGAACACCGTTCTGAACCAAAACGGTTACGCGGCGATACGGGATGGACGGAAGTTGACGATTATGAGCAAGACCGATGCGAAGACGCGGAGCATTCCGGTGAAGACCAGCAACGATCCCGCCGCCATCCCCGACAATGACGAGATCGCGACGTATATCATTCCCATCCGGTTTGTGGAAGCCCGACAACTGGCCTCGGATTTGTCGTCGTTTGTCTCGCCGCAGGCGACCATCATTGCCAATGAAGCCGGCAACTCCATTGTGGTGACCGACACCCAGTCCAACATCCGGCATCTGGTCCTGATCATCGAGGCGGTGGACAACAGCGCCGAGGCGGAGACGGAAATCCGCGTGTTCCGCCTGCAATACGCCAACCCAACCGATGTGGCCACCGAATTGGGCAATATTTTCCCGAGCAGCGGGTCGGGCGGCAACAGCCAGTTACCGGTCCAATTTCGCGGCGGAGGCGGCGGGCCGGGCGGATTTTTCCGCGCCATGGCGGCGGCCGCCACGAGCAACAATAACAGCACGAGCGACCGGATCAAAAAACAGACCCAGGTCACTGCCGTGGCCGATGCCCGCATCCAGTCGGTCATCGTAACCGCGCCAAAGGAATTGATGGACCAGATCGCGGGGATGATGCACGACCTGGACGTTCCTTCGCAGCGGGACCAGAAGGTTTATGTGTATCACCTCGACCATGGTGATCCGAACCAGGTGGTGCAGGTGTTGCAAAACACGTTTGGTGGCAACAACTCGCGCTCCACCAGCAGCAGCCAGCAAGGCGCGTTGGAAACCCGCGCCAACGCGGGTGCAACCTCGGCCGGCAATACCACCTCATCGCTGGGAAACTCCAGCAGCAGCAGCACCGGTAATGGCCTGAGCGCGAGCCGGACTCCCTAAAAGTTGAAACCATTTCAAACCAAAACATATTATGAAAACAAACCAATCTTGGAAACATCTCGGCGCGGGCCTGGTGCTGTTTCTGTGTGCCACGATGGCCATTCATGCCCAGCAGCGCACGGGCGGCGGCGGCTTTGGTGGCTTTGGCGGGTTCGGCGGCTTTGGGGGGGGCAACAACAATAATAACAACCGCAACAGTTCCGGCAGCAGCACCGGCGACCAATACAACAACAATGGCAGTGTCGGCAACGCAACCATTTATGTGGACCCGGATACCAAGAACATCATCGTGATTTCCGACCAGCCGACCAGCGAACAGATCAGCAACGTCATTGCCAGCCTGGACCGTCCGAAACCGCAGGTGCTCATCAACGTCGTCTTCCTGGAGGTGCAGCACAACAATACGCTGGATGTTGGCGTCGAGAGCGCGTACGGCAAAGGCCTCGGCAATGGGATCAGCGGCAACGCCGCGGACGTGTTTGGGCTGAGCGGACTGAATTCAATTGTGACCAACTTCAGTACCGTTGGGTCGACGGTGGCGGCGTCCCCGGCGCTGTCACCCACCACCGCCGGCGGTGCCAACGGGTTTTATCAGATTATGGGCAGCGATTTTCAAGCGACATTGCGCGCGATCGCCACGGCGGGAAAGGTGGAAGTGCTCTCCCGGCCGTCCATTCTGGCGCGCGACGGCCAGCCGGCGACCATCCTGGTCGGTCAGCAGGTGCCCCTGATCACCGGGGTCAGTTATACGGCTGTCGGCAGTTCCACCATCCCGATCAACAACGTGACCTATACGCCCGTGGGCATCCAGCTGAACGTCACGCCTTACATCTCCACGGACGGTTATGTGGAAATGATTGTCACGCCGCAGGATTCGGAGATTGACCCGACCCAGACGGAACCCATCGCCGCCGGGGTGAATGCGCCGGTGATTGACACCCGCACCGCGGATACCGTCGTAGTCACGCCGGATGGGCTGCCGGTGGTCATCGGCGGCCTGATGGTGAATGACAAAACCTCCAGCGACAGCAAGATCCCGATTCTCGGCGACATCCCGGTTCTCGGAAATCTTTTCAAACATAAAACTAGCAGCGATACTAAAAATGAATTGATGATTTTCCTGACACCGCACATTGTGCGGCTGCCTTCGGAGCTGCCCGCGCTGGCTGACAGCCAGCAAAAACAGATGCTGACGCCCAAATCGTATTCCGAGCAGGAACTGGATCAGTTTTTGGAGCGCGTGCCGTTAAAAAATAACCCGTAGGATGAAATTGAATATTTCATTCACCCATGCCTAACTGACATTCCCGATGCAACCCAAACGCCAGAGTTTACTGATTTACAGCCTGCTGCTCGGAGTCTGGGTGCTGGTCGTGGCCTGGCAGATTGACGAGCACGTGCGTGTCCGCGAGGCCGGCAAGACCGGTTTGCGGAAACGGTCCGAGGCCATCGCCAACACACTGGGCGCGGTGGTGCGCGGCCTGCAATTTCGCGGCGCGGTCTTTCGTGACCGGCTGGAACCCGTCCTGGGCGAACTCGTGGCCGGCGACGCCAACAGCACGGTGTCGGGCGAGGTGATCTCGATCGCGCTGCTGAACGCCGCCGGTGAACCGGTCGCCGCCGCCGGCCGGCCGGTGGATCTGGAACAAAAGGACATCCTTCAGGCCGGCGAACATTGGGGTTTGAAGAGCATGACCCGGGTTTATTCGGTTGAAGGCGCCTTCCTGAACCCGTCAGGCAACAGCAACTCGCCGGCCCCGCTGATATTGGAGCCGCGTACCAACTCGTTGCGGGGCGACTTTGGAAATTATCCCCGCCGCGAACCCCGTTCCGATCAGGCGGGTTCGTCCAACGTGTTGAATGCCGCCATCACCAACGGTTTGGGTACGAATGCCGTCGCGGCCGGCCAGGCCGGGCCTCCTCCGGCGCCGCCGGAAGGCGGCATCGTGCCACCGCCAGACAGACCTCCGGGTCCACCGCCACCGTCCGGCGAGCCGCGCCCGCGCCGTCCGTTCTGGGCGCGCGATCTCAACGACAAGCAATTTCAGGAACTGATGGCCAGCCGGGAATTGCATGGTTTGGCGCTCACGTTATCCACGGAATCCTTGCAGGCGGTGGATCGGGACGACCTCTGGCTGCGCTTCATCATCATCTTTTTTGCCGGCATTTCCGCCTTTGGCGTGGGACTGGCCTGGCGTAACGTTTCCAAAACGTCGGACCTGCAAATCCGCCTCGTCCGCGCCAGCGAATTAAATTCGCATCTTAAGGAAATGAACCTCGCTGCCGCCGGCCTCGCCCACGAAACCCGCAATCCGCTGAACATCATCCGTGGCCTGGCGCAGATGATTTCCAAGCAACCTGACACAACGATGGAAATTCGCGAGAAATCCCGCGACATCGTGGACCAGACCGACAGGGTCACCGCGCAGTTGAACGAATTCATCAACTACTCACGCCCCCGCGAAGTGCGTCGCTCCAAAGTCGCGCTCATCCCGGCCATCAACGAGGTCGTGCGCACGCTGACTCACGACATCGAAGAAAAGAAACTGCGGGTCGAAACCGGTGGCGACCCGATTGCCATCGAGGCCGATGACCAGTTGCTGCGGCAGGTTTTGTTCAACCTGGTCATCAATGCCATTCAGGCGGTGGCGGCGAACGGACAGATTCAAATTTCATCCCGGCAGCTCAGCGCCACGGAAGCGGCGCTCGAAATTCGGGACGACGGCCCCGGCGTGCCGGCCGACCGCCGTCAGGAAATATTCAAGCCGTATTTCACCACCAATCAAAAAGGGACGGGTCTGGGCCTGGCCGTGGTGCAGCAGATTGTGCTCGCGCACGGCTGGGAAATCGAATGTCTGGGTAGCGAGCCGAAAGGCGCTCTTTTCCGCATCACTCACTTGAAAGTCGCCGCCTGATTCGGATAACTTGACGGCATGGCATCCGAAGCGCCGCGCATTTTGATTGTGGACGATGATCCCGGTCAGCGCAGCCTGCTCAATTCCTTTCTCCACAGCCAGGGTTTCGAGACGGCGCTGGCCGATTCCGGCGAGCGCGCCCTCGAAATGCTCCGCTCCGGCAAATTCGCCATGATGATTTCCGACGTGCGGATGCCGGGGCTCAATGGTTTGGAGACGCTGCGGCGCTCTCGCGAGGAACACGCCACGCTGCCGGTCCTGCTCGTCACCGCCTTCACCGATGTTCGCGACGCCGTGTCCGCGATGCGCGATGGCGCGGTCAATTATCAGGCCAAACCGATTGACCTCGATGAACTGCTGAATTCGGTGCGGCAGGCCCTTGGCATTTCGAAGCCCGTTCCGGTCCGCTACAGCGAAAAAAACCGGTTGCCGGACCCGGTGATTGCCCGCAGCCCGCTCATGCAGGCCGTGTTCCGGGATGCCTCGTTGATTGCGCCATCCGAATCCCGCGTGTTAATCACCGGTGAAAGCGGGGTGGGGAAGGAAGTGGTGGTGGATGTCATCCATGCCTGGAGCCCGCGCGCGGCGGGACCGTTGATCAAGGTCAATTGCGCCGCCATTCCTGAAACGCTGCTCGAAGCTGAATTGTTCGGGCACGAAAAGGGCGCATTCACCGGTGCGCGCGCCCAGCGGATTGGACGGTTTGAGGAGGCGAACGATGGCACGATTTTTCTGGATGAAGTGGCCGAGATGTCGCCGGCGCTGCAGGCCAAGCTGTTGCGCGTGGCGCAGGACGGGCGGTTTCAGCGGATCGGCTCGAACCGTGAAATCCACACCAACGCGCGCATTCTTGCGGCGAGCAACCGGAATCTGGAGGACGAGGTCAAAAGCGGCCGGTTTCGGGAGGATTTGTTTTACCGGTTGAACGTGGTGGAATTGAACATTCCGCCTTTGCGCGAACGGCGCGAGGACATTTTGCCGCTGGCGAGCCGGTTCATCGAGGAATTGACCAAAGGCCGGGCGCGGTTTTCGGAGACGGTGTCCGCCTGCCTCGAACGTTATCCCTGGCCGGGCAACGTCCGGGAGTTGCGTAATGCGATGGAGCGGGCGGTGCTGCTTTCCCGCAGCGAATTGATTCTGCCCGAACACCTGCCGGCGCGCGTCCGGGCCGCGGCGGAGCAACCGGTGGCCGCCGAAGCGGTCGACCCGGCGCGGCTGGAGGAAATTGAACGGCAAGCCATCATGCAGGCATTGAGCCAGCACAATTCCAATCGCACCGAAACGGCCAAGGCGCTGGGCATCAGCCGTCGCGCATTGCTGTACAAGCTCCAACGGTTCCGCGAACTGGGGTACAAATTCGAATAGACGACTTGACCCGCCAGGAAGATCTCAACCGTATCCGTCCCGGCCTGCGCGCGGCGTAAAATGAACTGTTTGCCAGACGTCGTTTAACGGGAATCAGCGAGCGCCGGTCCCGTTCCCGGGGGATTTAATATGCAGGGTGACATAGACGGTTCCAACGCCAGGCGGCGAGTCCATCCTTTCAATCTGCCCAAAAGAGCCCGGTTCAAATTCCACTAGTTGGCCTGCTGCCGGACAATCGGTGCGATTTCCAGGAAAGTAAATTTTGTCTGAAAGTTTTTGAAAGTGGCGGCGTATATGAAGTGGCGGCGAATATCCAGCTGGCTATAACCGGACTGTGTTCGACAGAAGTGCGAACAAAGCAACATTCAGGGCTGTTGCCAAATCGAAGCGGCGGCAAGTTAGTATCGTCTCAGCTTCTCTTATTAAGGAATTGTGTCTCTTGGCCTGGAGGCCACTGGGAACAGGTGCTCATGAAATCCCTCAATCCAAACCCCTTTATTCGCATTGCAGGGAAATCCATCAACCGGGTGTCAAGGCGTGGAGAGATGACGGGCGTGCCAATCAGGACCGCTAAAGAGTGAAATTCACGACAGAAGGAACCATATGATAAAAACAGCTCTCGTAAAAAACAAGGGACTGTCCAGCGCCGGCAGAATCGTTGCTGTGATATGTTCTATTGCATTCTTGCTGTACGCGCCGCCAGTCGTTCGAGGAGCGGGTAGCCAAAGGTTGCACGGTCATGTGCCACGGGTGGTGGCAAATTTGCGGTCCATTGGACTTCTGGCACGCACAAATCATTTGAACCTGGCGATTGGGTTGCCGTTGCGCAACCAGGAGGTGCTTACCAATCTGCTTCGGGATATATATAATCCGGCCAGTCCCCATTACCGCCACTATCTTACCCCACAGCAGTTCACAGAACAGTTCGGGCCGACGGAGAAGGATTATCAGGCTTTGATCGCCTACGCGCAGGCGAATGGGTTCAAGGTGACCGGCACGCATCCCAACCGCACCATCCTGGATGTGCAGGGTTCCGTGGACGTCATTGAGAAGTCGTTCCATGTAACCCTGCGCACGTATCACCACCCCACGGAAGCACGCACGTTCTATGCGCCGGATGTTGAGCCGTCACTTGACTTGTCGGTTCCGGTTTTGGGCATCAGCGGCCTGGACAACTATAGTTTGCCGCGTCCGCTGTTTCACAAGATGAGTTCCCCAAGTCCGACCACCAACCTGGCCCGGCCGGCGGTCGGCTCCAGTCCTGGCGGCGGGTACATGGGACACGATTTCCGGGCCGCGTATGCTCCGGGCGTGACGCTTGCGGGCGCCGGTCAGGCTGTAGGCCTTGTGCAATTCAGTTCTGGTTTCTACCAGAGTGATATTACGACGTACGAGAAACTTAATGCCCTGCCGAACGTGCCGATAACGACCGTATTGCTGGACGGATACTCCGGAGGAGCCGGCTACGTCCCTAACGGTAACATTGAGGTTTCTTTGGATATCGAAATGGCAATCTCCATGGCGCCCGGACTGGCAGAAGTCCTCGTTTATGAAGGCAGCGTCACGGATGATATCTTGAACCGTATCGCGACGGATAATGTGGCCAAGCAGATCAGCACTTCCTGGGTTGGGTATCCCACCGACTTCATGACAGGACAGATCTTTCTGGAATTTGCCCTGCAGGGGCAGTCGTTCTTTAACGGGTCCGGAGATAGCGATGCCTATCTCCTCCCTTGGAGCGAACCGCCTGCGCCGGTGGACAACCCCTACATCACAACTGTTGGTGGAACCATGCTGAGCACCGCCAATCCTGATGGAGCCTGGGGTTCAGAAACCACTTGGAATTATGGAAATGGGAGTGGCAGCGGCGGGGGCATCAGCATCATTTATCCGATTCCGAGCTACCAAACCAACATTGTCATGACGGCCAATCAGGGTTCAACCACCATGCGGAATATTCCCGACGTCGCCATGACGGCCGACGGTATATATGTCATTTACGGCAACGGCCAGTCGACTCGCGGCGGTGGCACCAGTTTCGCCACGCCATTGTGGGCCGGATTTACCGCCTTGGTCAACGAACAGGCGACGGCGGCCGGTAAGCCCCCGGTCGGCTTTCTTAATCCAGCCATCTATGCGATTGGCTCCGGTCCTGATTACACCAACTGCTTCCACGACATCACCACCGGCAACAATACCAACCCCACCAGTCCCACCAATTACTTCGCAGTGCCCGGCTACGATTTATGCACCGGTTGGGGAACGCCCAAAGGACAAAAGCTGATCGACGCACTGGCCATTCCCGATGCTCTTCAAATCGCACCGGCCGTCAACGTTGGTGCAGTCAGATTTGCTGGTGGTCCCTTCAGCCTGACGAATGGGACCTTCTCTTTGACCAACACGGGGACAAGTTCGCTGGACTGGTCCCTGACCAACACTGCACCCTGGCTCAACGTTTCGCCTGGCGGGGGCACGCTGGCGGTTGGCCAGACAATCAATGTAACCCTGAGTCTGAATTCTAACGCCTACTCACTGACATCGGGGATTTACACCGCGACCGTATGGTTCGACAATCTGAACCAGAGTAGTGAGCAAAGCCGCCAGTTTAGTCTGACCGTGATCAATCCGCCCGAGCCGGCCAACCAGACGGTCTTGACGGGAGGCACAGCGACCTTCAACGTATCGGTTCCCGGCCCCGGCCCTTTCACGTATCAATGGCAGTTGAGCGGCACCAATTTGCCCGATGGCATTATCAGGACTGTGGCGGGGAATGGCACTAACGGCTATTCCGGAGATGGTGGCGCGGCCACCAACGCCAGGCTAAATGCTCCGCAATGTGTGGCCGTGGACGCTTCAGGCAACCAGTTCATCGCGGACACGGGCAACAACCGCATCCGTAAGGTGGGTCCCGGCGGCCTCACTGCGACGGTGGCGGGCAAGGGAATCAACGGTTATTCCGGCGACGGCGGCGCGGCCACCAATGCCAACTTGAATGGGCCTTATGGTGTCGCTGTGGACGCCTCCGGCAATCTCTTTATTGCGGATACGGATAACCATCGCATCCGTAGAGTGGATCCCAACGGCATCATTACGACGGTGGCGGGCAATGGCAATCGTGGATATTCCGGCGACGGTGGCGTGGCCACCAATGCCAGTCTAAATTATCCGCAAAACGTCGCGGTGGACGCTTATGGCAACCTCTTCATTGCGGACACGGCCAACAACGTCATTCGCAAAGTGGATCCCAACGGCATCATCACGACGGTGGCGGGCAATGGCACTGGTGGGTTTTCCGGCGACGGCGGACTGGCCATCAGCGCCAGTTTGAATGAACCTTACGGTGTCGCCGTGGACGACTCCGGCAATCTGTTCATTGCGGACTTGGACAACTATCGCATCCGCAAAGTGGATTCCAACGGGCTGATTACGACGGTGGCAGGCAACAACAATCATGGATATTCTGGTGACGGCGTCGCGGCCACCAATACCAGCCTGTATGTTCCGTTCGACGCAGCCCTGGATGCCTCGGGTGATTTGTTCATTGCGGATTTTGGCAACAGCCGCGTGCGCAAAGTGGATCCCAAGGGGCTGATTGCAACGGTGGCGGGCAATGGTAGTCAGGGATATTCCGGCGACGGTGGCATAGCCACCAATGCCGTTCTAAATGGGCCTGCCAGTGTGGCCCTGGACGCCTCTGGACATCTGTTTGTTGCGGACAGGAACAACAACCGCATCCGGGAGGTATATTTGACCACCGAGCCCACCCTGACGCTGTGCAACGTAACCACGAATGACGCTGGCAATTATTCCGTCATCATCACCAGTTCCTACGGCAGTGTGACCAGTAGTGTGGCGAGTTTGACGGTTGTATTGCCGTCCGAGCCGGCGAACCAGATGGTCATGGCGGGCGGCACGACGACATTCAGCGCAACGGCTCCCGGCAACGGTCCTTTCACATACCAATGGCAGGTGAACGGCACCAATTTGCCCAACGGCCTGGTCACGACGGTGGCAGGCGATGGCACTAATGGATATTTCGGTGACAATGGTGCGGCCACCAATGCCAACCTGAACTGGCCATTTGGTGTCGCCGTGGATGCCTCCGGCAATCTGTTTGTTGCAGACACGGACAACGCCGTCATCCGCAAAGTGGACATCAACAGCCTGATTACAACAGTGGCGGGCATTTACAATCCTGGTGGTTTCGGTGGTTATTCCGGGGACGGCGGTCCGGCCACGAATGGCGCCATGTTTTGGCCTTACGCTGTTGCCGTGGACGCCTCCGGCGACCTGTTCATTGCGGATACGGGTAACAGCGTCGTGCGCAAAGTGAGCACCAACGGAATCATATCGACGGTGGCGGGCATCTTCAATGGTGGTTCCGGTGGATATTCCGGGGATGGTGGTGCGGCCACCAATGCCAAAGTATATTGGCCTTGTGGCGTGGCTGTGGACGCCTTTGGCAACCTGTTCATTGCGGACTCGGGCAACAACGTCATCCGCAAAGTGGACACCAACGGTATCATTACGACAGTGGCCGGCAGAGGCAATTCTGGCTATTCCGGCGACGGTGGCGCGGCCACCAATGCCAGGCTCAATCAGCCTTTCGCTGTGGCTGTGGACGCCTTGGGCAACCTGTTCATTGCGGACACCTTTAATTCTGTCATCCGTAAAGTGAACACCAATGGCATCATCACAACGGTGGCGGGCACTGGTATTACCGGTTATTCCGGCGATGGCGGCGCGGCCACCAATGCCAGCCTGTACTGGCCCTCCGATATAACGATTGACGCCTTTGGCAATCTGTTCGTTGCTGACACCTATAACAACGTCATCCGGAAAGTTGACCCTTCCGGCATGATTGAGACGGTGGCGGGCACCGGCAATGCCAGTTACTCCGGCGACGGCGGCGTGGCCACCAATGCCAGCCTGAATTGGCCTTCAGGCGTGGCGGTGGACGTCTCCGGCAACCTGTTCATTGCGGACCGGCTCAACAACCGCATCCGGGAGGTAAAGCTGTCTGCCGGTGATCCCACCCTGACCTTGAACGATGTTACACTAAACAACGCGGGGAATTACTCCGCCGTCATCACCAGTGCCTCCGGCAGTGTAATCAGCAGCCTAGCCAGTTTGACAGTAATATTGCCTCCCGCGCCGGCCAGCCAGACGGTCATGACCGGCAGCACGGCGACGTTCGGCGTGGCGGTTTCCAGCACATTGCCATTGACTCTCCAGTGGCAGAAGGGCGGGATAAATCTGAACGAAAGCGGCAACATTTCCGGTTCGACCGGGACCAATCTGGTTCTGACCAACGTCAATCCCAACGATACGGGCAATTATTCTGTCGTCATCAGCAGTCCCTACGGCAGCGTCACCAGCAGCATCGTGACATTGACCGTGGTATCGCCCATCGTGTCGCAACCTCAAAGCCTCATCGTGACCAACGGGAGCCAGGCCTCGTTCAGCGTCTCCGTTTCCGGCGCGTTGCCTTGGTCTTTCCAATGGCAGAAAAACGGAACGAACCTGACCGGGGGCGGCAACATTTCCGGTTCCACCACGACCAACCTGGTCTTGAGCGTTGTCAGTACCAACGATGTGGGCAATTATACCGTCATCATCACCAGTCCCTACGCCTACGGCAGCGTCACCAGCAGCGTGGCCAGTTTGACGGTCGTATTACCACTCGAACCAGCCAGTCAGACAGTCATGGTGGGCGGCACAGTTACTTTTGACGTAACGGTTCCCGGCCCTGGCCCTGAGACATATCACTGGCAGTATAACGGCACCAACCTGCCCAGCGGCCTGATTACAACGGTGGCGGGCAATGGCATTAATGGTTATTCCGGTGATAATGAAGCGGCTACTAATGCCAGCCTAAACTGGCCTTCTGGTGTGGCCGTGGATGCCTCCGGTAACCTGTTCATTGCGGATACGAGCAACAATCGCATCCGCAAGGTGGATCCCAACGGCTTCGTTACGACGGTGGCGGGCAATGGGACTTATGGTTATGCCGGTGATGGTGGCGTGGCCACCAATGCCAGCTTGGACTATCCGCAGGGTGTCGCTGTGGACACCTCCGGCGACCTGTTTATTGCGGACACGGACAACCACCGCATCCGCAAAGTGGACCCCAACGGCTTGATTACAACCGTAGCCGGCAATGGGACTTATGGGAATTCGGGCGACGGTGGCGCGGCCACCGATGCCAGCCTGAATTTTCCTTCCGCGGTAGCTGTGGACAACTCCGGCAACCTTTTCATTGCGGACACGGGGAACAGTGTTATCCGCAAAGTGGACAAAAGCGGCATCATTACTACGGTGGCAGGCAATGGCCGACTCGCCTATTCCGGCGACGGCGGCCCAGCCACTCTTGCCAGCCTTTATTATCCGTACGGTTTGACCGTGGACGACTCCGGCAACCTGTTGGTTGTCGACACGGGCAACAACCGCATCCGTAAAGTCGACGCCAGTGGCATCATTACGACGGTGGTGGGCAATGGCATTAACGGATATTCGGGTGACGGCGGCGCGGCCACCAATGCCAGCCTGGATTACCCGCAAGGTATAAGCGTGGATGCCTTCGGCAATCTGTTGGTTGCAGATACAGACAACCATCGCCTCCGTGAAGTGAATCCAAACGGCACCATTCAGACGGTGGCGGGAAATGGCAATCCCGGATATTCCGGCGACGGCGGCGCGGCCACCAATGCCAGCCTGTATTACCCGCAAGGTGTGGCCGTGGACACTTATGGCAATCCGTTCATTGTCGATCGGAGTAACGCACGCATTCGGAAAGTGTTGTTTTCAAGTGATCCCACCCTAAAGCTGACCAACGTCAGTCCTGGCAATTCGGGCAATTATTCCGTCGTCATCACTGGTCTTCACGGCAGCATCACCAGCAGCATCGTGACGTTGACCGTGGTATCGCCCATTGTGTCTCAACCCCATAGTCTGCTCGTAGCCAACGGGAGCCAGGCCTCGTTCAGCGTTTCCGTTTCCAGCACATTGCCCTTATCTTTCCAATGGCAGAAGGATGGAACGAACCTGACTGGGGGCGGCAACATTTCCGATTCCACCACGACCAACCTGGTCTTGAGCGATGTTAGTACCAACGATGTGGGCAATTATACCGTCATCATCACCAGTCCCTACGCCTACGGCAGCGTTACCAGCAGCGTGGCCAGTTTGACAGTCGTATTGCCTCCCGCGCCGGCCAGCCAGACGGTCCTGGCGGGCGGGACGGCGACCTTCAGCGTAATTGTTTCCGGCTCCGGCCCTTACACATACCAATGGCAGTATAATGGCACCAACTTGCCCAACGGCCTGATTACGACGGTGGCAGGCAATGGCACTGATGGATATTCGGGCGACGGTGGTGCGGCCACCAATGCCAGCTTTAGTGGGCCTTCCGGTGTGGCTGTGGATGCCTCCGGCAACCTGTTTATTGCGGACGCAGACAATGGCTTTATTCGAAAAGTTGACGCCAACGGCATTATTACGGCAGTGGCGGGCATCTATAATCCCAGCGGTTTCGGTGGTTATTCCGGGGACGGCGGTCCGGCCACCAATGGCGCCATGTATGATCCTTCAGACGTTGCTTTTGATGCCTCCCGTAACATGTTCATTTCTGACAGCGGCAACAACGTCATCCGCAAAGTAGATGCCAATGGCATCATTACGACAGTGGCAGGCATGTTCAATGGTGGTTCCGGTGGATATTCCGGCGACGGCGGCGCGGCCACCAATGCCAGTCTGTATGGACCTTCCGGCATCGCTGTGGACGCCTTTGGCAACCTTTTCATTGCGGACAGCTACAACAACGTCATCCGCAAAGTGGACACCAATGGCATCATTACGACGGTGGCAGGCATGTTCAAAGGTGGTGCCGGTGGATATTCCGGCGACGGCGGCGCGGCCACCAATGCCAGCCTGAATGGACCCTCAGGTGTTGCTGTGGACGCCTTTGGCAATCTTTTCATTGCGGACACCTACAACTCCGCCATCCGCAAAGTGGACACCAACGGCATCATCACGACGGTGGCGGGCGATGGCAATTCCGGTTATTCCGGCGATGGCGGCGCGGCCACCAATGCCAGCCTGTATTGGCCTGCCGGTGTAACAGTGGACGTCCTTGGCAATTTGTATATCTCGGATACCTATGACTTCGTCATCCGCAAAGTGGACACCAACGGCCTGATTACAACCGTGGCGGGCGGCGGTGCAAACAATCCTGGTGACGGTGGCGCTGCCACCAATGCCAGCCTGTCTTATCTGCAAGGTGTAACCACGGACGCCGCCGGCAACCTGATCTTTGTGGACTCTGGCAACGACCGCATACGGAAGGTCGTGTTGTCTGCCAGCAGTTCCACGCTGAAGTTGAACAATGTCACTCCGAATAATACGGGCAACTACACCGTTGTCATCAGCGGTCCCTACGGCAGTGTGACCAGCAGTAACGTCACGTTGACGGTGGTGGTACCGCCAACGATTACCCAACAACCGACCAATCAAACAAATTATGTTGGGAATGCAGTCACGTTCACTGCAGGTGCGGCGGGGACACAGCCCTTGAGTTATCAATGGGTTTTTAACGGCATGAACATCAGTGGGGCGACCAACGCAACGTTGACCATCCCACTGGTTCTGACCACCAACGCCGGTACGTATTCTGTGACGGTCTCCAACATCGCGGGTTTAACCAACAGCATCGCGGCTTCGTTGACGGTCAATGTGCCATCCTACACGGTTCTCTATGGTTCGCTGACCAATTACATCTTCCAGGGCGATACGACCTATTACATTCCTGGCACGGTCAATCTCTACGGAACCAACACCTTTGAAGGCGGTGCGGTGCTCAAATACGCCGCCAACGCCCAGATAAATGTGGTCTCCAATCTGGTCTGGCTCGCGACCGCTTACCGGCCGGTCATCTTCACCGCCAAGGACGACAACTCAGCAGGCGCGAGCATCAACGGGTCAACCGGCAATCCCACCAATTACTACGGCAATGCGGTGTTGAGTTTCACCAATGCCGGGACTTTGACCCTGTCCAATCTTCGGATTGCCTATGCGCGGCAGGCCCTTTCAATGCAAGCCACTTATTTAAATGTCTATGATGCCCAGGTGGTGAATTGTCAGAACGGATTCTCTGGCAATTGGGGGAATATCGCGAATTTCCGGAACGTCCTTTTCAGCAACGTCAGGACCAATTTCAACAACATCGATTACATGGGGATAATCGTTCAAAATGCGACCTTTAACGGCAGCACTTATCTGCTCACCACGCCAGATGGCCGCATGAACCTGTTCCTAACCAATTGTATTCTGGCGAACATCACCAATCTTACATCCTATCCCTACTCGGGCTTGCCAACCGGCGGTTATAACGGGTTTTACAACTGCACGAATTTCGGCACCAATACGCGGACCAACACGTTTTATCCCTTCCAAACCGTTGGTGCCGGAAATTATTATCTGGCTGGCGGCGGTGCGTTTACCAATGCGGGCACAACGAATATTGATGCGTTGTTGCTGGCAGATTTGCAAAGGAAGACCACCTGTTCGCCCAATCTGCTGGCCGGCCCCATTACCAACGCGACGGTGCTTTCAGCTGTGATCCAGCGGGATACTGACACGCCTGACCTCGGATATCACTATGCTCCCATTGACTATCTGGTCAGCAACGTAAATGTGTCAGCCACATTGACCCTGACCAATGGAGTGGCGCTGGGGCTGATGGGGAGTTCTGGTTCACTGACCCTTCAGAACTATGGCAGCCTCGTCAGCCAGGGGACGGCCTTGGCCCTGAATTATCTGGCCCATTATGCGAACGTGCAGGAACAGCCAGTAAATCCGGGCAGCGGCGTCGTGGGGCAATCCGGTAACAGCACTAACATGAATGTGACACTGCGGTATACGGATATTTCGATGCCCGGTGGAGGCTACACGTATGTGTTTTATGGGGTACATTCCTACGGACCAGGGCTCTCGTTCCGGGATTGCCAGCTGCACGGCTGTTATTTTTTCAATGCGGTCATGTTTGGGACCCAAAATATCTCAATCACCAACAACCTGTTCGACCGCTGCAACTGGACTTTGGCAGCTGACAACGGTTGGTCTGCGGGTTTCTACAACAACTTGTTCCGCGGCGGGACGGTCTTTACCTTGAACGCTGCTGCTTCGGCTGCTCCTTGGTCCGTGCAAGACAACTTGTTTGACCGGGCCGTTATGAACGCAACTTCGACAAACAACCTGACATGTTCGTACAACGCGTTCACCGCCGGCACCACCAACTATCTGGGCGGGACAAACAACAAAACCAATCTGGTGGCGGATTATCAGGTCGGCCCATTGGGCAACTATTATTATCCGACCAGCGGTTTGAACCTGGCAACCCTGATCAACGCCGGGAGCACCAGCGCCAGCCTGCTTGGTCTTGGCAGTTATACCGTTACCACCAATCAAGTGTCGGAAGGCACCAATATCGTGAGTATTGGCTTCCACTATGTGGTGCTGGATCAGTACGGCAACCCGCTGGACGTCAGGGGAAATGGAATTCCCAATAAAAACAATACAGGAACATATGCTGTGATGAGGTCAACCAGTACGAGTTCAACCAACAGCATCGCAGCCTCATTGAGGGAGATTTCGACTTTAGGGGAGATTCCGGTGCCGAGCATTTCCAAGATCATTTACAATGCGGATGGCAGTGTAACACTCGATGTCCTGGCCACACCGAATTCCACCAACCTTGTCCTTGTGACCACAAGTCTGACGCCGCCGGTGGTTTGGGAACCGCTCTGCACCAATGCGGTCGGAAACAATGGCACGTGGCAGTTCACTGACACCAATGCAAGTCACAATCCGGTTCGGTTCTATCGTTCCGCCACGCCCTGAATCGGGCTGTGAAGTATGAGCCGACAGGCTTGGGATGAACGATTCGCCTGATGGGAAAATCTGTCGAGAGGCCGGCGCTTGAGCCCTGGTACCAGCTTGAAGAACCCATGCCGCCTGATCCAATAACCACGCGTCGAAAGCTCGAAGCAATCCAGCCGACGCATGCAGCAATCAACCTTCACCGGTTGGAGCAAGGGGTCACTTCGGGTTTGAAACCGGGTCCCCGTAAATAATCCCACGGCCGCCGGTGCCGAAGTAAACCCGGCCATAAATCCGCGGATCACCGGTGACATGACCTATCCAGCCATATTGATGCTGGTTGTCGTTGATGCGCACCCAGGTTTGCCCGGCGTCGTCGGAACGGAACAGGGCCTGGAGTTGGTTTACTGTGCCGGCCAGGTAGAGCGCCGGATAATTCCGTCCCGGTGCGGCTTTGCCGAAGCCCAGCGAATCCGCTTCCTCAACACCGTCCACTTTTGTGAAGTTTACGCCGCCGTTGGCGGAGTGGTATAGGCCGTTGGCGCGGAAGGCCAGCCAGAGGTCGCCGGTGAAACCGGGCATCGCATCGAGCGTGGCGCCCGCGCCACCCCCGCCTCCGAATCCTCCGCCAAAGCCTTCCACCACCGGGAACGACGCCGGCGTGGCTGAGAAGTCAGCCGCGCCATTGGTACTGACTAAAACTTTGCCAGTGTGAGTATCACACGCATAAAACTTCTTCGAGTTCAGCGGATCAGCCACAACCCGAACGTCTGAAGCCAGTCCCGCGCAAACTGTCCAATGAACGCCTTGATCCACAGTGAAATTCGGTTCACCACCCCGCGGCGTCCACACGATGGTTTTGCCGTCCGCCGACAAGGCTATCGGGCCGGCGCCAAAACTGTCGGCCGGTTCGCTGGCGAGTGTTTTCCAGGTCCTGCCACCGTTCCGGGAAATGGAGGCGTGGATGATATGGTTCGTTCCACGGCCCCCGCCGGTGCCGGTACGGACAATGAGGTTGGGTTTCTTTTCAGCAAACGCCAGGCTCTCCGTGTTGCCGTAACGTTGGCCGGAGAAAGTCCCCTTGGCGGGTGATTGGTCAAAGTCATCGTGCCGGAAACCGTCAATGTCGCCGAGCCCGCTCAACAGGTGTGCGCCTTTGGGCGGACTGATGAGCGCGAGTGGCACGGTTTCCTCCAGACCTTGGTCCAGGAAAACCCAATGGGTTGGTTTGCCCTGGTCGGCGGCGGTTGCATTGGTGCAGCACCAGATGCCGTAGCCGGTGGTGAACAGCACCTGATTCGAATCAAACGGGTTGATCACAATGGTGCCCATCCAGTGCGGCGTGCGGGTGACGGTATAAGGCGCACTGGAATGATCCCAGACGGCGGTGGAATCGGCGGTATTGGTCGGCCAGAGTTGTGTCCAGCTTGCGCCGCCGTTGGTGCTACGGAATATTTCATCGTGCGGATGCCAGTGGCAAAAGGTTGTGGCCATGAGGGTTGACGGGTGTTGCGCGTCCACCGCAATGCAGCCGTAGCCAAATGGCTGGTCGGAATCACTGGGGTGAACCGGAGTGATGTCCGTCCAGACACCGTCTTTCGGGTTGTATTTCCAAACCGCGCCATCACTCATCGAACCGGGTCCGGGTTCCCGACCGTAACTCAAATAAAGCATCCCGTCGGGCGCCCGCACGAGGTGATTGGGGCGCAATCCCACGGGCTGGTTTGAGACGGCCAGCCAGCTAAAGCCGCCATCCGTGCTGCAAAAAAGATTGGTTCCGGTCGCGGCCACCGCGGCATAGAGCGTCGGGGTCGGGACGCCACCCTGGCCGCTGGCGGGATCAAATACCACGCTCACGATGCCGACCGGCTGCTGGCTGAACCCGCCGAACCGGCCGAATCGCTGACGGAAATTGGACGTGGCGGACACAAACGCCGGCAGAGTCTGGTTGGTGGTGATGATGTCGGGAAAGCCCTCAACCTTCAGCCAGGTCGCTCCGCGGTCGGCACTCTTCCACAATCCGTCCCGCCGCGAGCCAAAGAAAAGGATATTGCCCCGATTGGGGTCCACGGCGAGCCGTTCGCCATTGAAGCGGCCGGACTCGTTGCCGCCCATTTTGAACGGAACGTCGGTTTGCTGGAAGGTTTTGCCCTGATCATCGGAACGAAGGATGGCTGCGTTGCCCGACTCGTAGATGCCGGCAGCCACATAAACGCGTTGCGAATCGTTAGGATCCACCGCAATGCTCTCAATCCCTGTCAGGCTCGCATTCGCCAATCCCATCCAATCGGTGATGGGAACCCAATGGTGTGCCGAATCATCCCAGCGGTAGGCGCCGCCCACATCGGTGCGCGCATACATCAGACCTTTTTCACGGGGATGAGGAATGATGCCGGCAACGAATCCGCCGCCGCCAATGACCACGTCGCGCCAGACGTAGGGTTCCGATGGTGGCGATTGTGGGGCCGGAGATTGTGCCGGGACTGAACCCGCCAGACCCAGCAAAATGAGCCCGGTGCGGCCGAAAAACTTGAAGATGTTTCGCATGAGAAAATTACTCGACCGTGACGGTGGTTTTTAGCCGTTCGTCGGCGGATGAACTGCCGACGCGGATTTCAATGACCCCACTTTCAACGGTCCACGCGTGTTTAGCTTCATCCCAATACGCCAGCGATTTTGCCGTCAGCGGCATTTCCACCGTCTTCGTTTCACCGGGCTGAAAGGCCACCCGCTGGAAGCCACGGAGTTCCTGGAGGGGATGCTCCAAGGCGGATTTCATGTGTTTGACATAAAGCTGGACGACTTCCTCACCCGCGCGGTTACCGGTATTTTTTACATTCACACTCATGGTAACGGTGCCGTCCCGGGTGATTGTCGGTGCGCTGCTCTTCAGGTCGGAATAATCAAACGTGGTGTAGCTCAAGCCATAGCCGAACGGATAAAGCGGCTGGGGTTTGAAGTACATGTACGTCCGGCCATCGCGGATGTTGTAATCCATCATGCGCGGAAGCTGGTACAGCGATTTGGGCCAGGTTTCCACCAGCCGTCCGGCCGGGTTGTAATCGCCAAACAACACGTCCGCCAGCGCGTTGCCCTCTTCCTGGCTGCAATGCGTCAGGTGAACAATCGCCGGAACATGCTTCTGGGTCCAATTGATGGCGTACGGAAAACTGGAGATGAGCACGACCACGGTGTTGGAATTTGCCTGGTAAATCTGTTTGATCAACTGCTCATCCTCCAGCTTGATGGATTTGCGGTCCACGCCTTCCTTGCCATAGCTGGGCCGGGCGACCTTCGCCCAGTTGGTGATGCCGCCCGTGGGATGATTGCCCACGCAAACAATCACCACGTCGGCTGCCCGGGCAAGTTTGACCGCCTGACCGTTGGCGTTATTGGTGGCGCAGGTCACAGTGACGCCGGGGCCGGCCTGGTCCCGGATGCCTTGCAACGGTGTGACCGCGTAGGGCGGCGTGCCGCTGTACCAGTCGAGCAGAACCTGGTCCGCGTACGGACCGACGACAGCGATGGATTTAATTCTGGTCTTGTCCAGCGGCAGCAGGTTTCCGGAGTTTTTGAGGAGCACGATGGATTTTTGCGTCACCAGTCGCGCCACGGCCTTGTGTTCGGGCGTATTCCACGGTTCGGGCCCGGAGGCGGCGCCGATGCCGGCGTAGGGATTGTTCGTGGCCGGATCCAGGACCCCGAGCCGGATGAAGACGCGGAGGGTGCCTTTGATGACCGGGTCAATGTCGGCTTCGGTCAGGAGGTTGTTTGACAGCGCGCCAAAGACGCTTGCGCGGTGATTGTCCAGGAACTGGTTGATGCCGGCTTTTACGCAGGCCGCCGCCGCTTCGTTCGTGGTGGCAAAATAATGGTGCCGGGTGACCAGGTTTCGCAGCGAGCCGCCGTCGGTGCAGATGATTCCGTCCACGCCCCATTCCTTGATCGCGACGTCTTTGATGACCGGCTGAATGGTGCAGGGGATTCCATTCCACCCGTTGTACGCGGCCATGAAACAGCGCGCGCCACCTTCCTCAAAACCCATGCGGAAGGGGACCGAGTAATACTCGCGGAACAACGCCTCATCGAAATAAGCGGAAGAACCTTCGCGGCCATTTTCATTGCTGTTGGCAAAGAAATGTTTCAGCAGCGACGCGGTCTGCCAGTATTTCGGATTATCGCCCTGAAGCCCCTTGATGAAGGCCACCGCCATCGTTCCGTTGAAGAACGGGTCTTCGCCATAGCATTCCTCGGTACGGCCCCAACGCGGGTCACGGCCCAGATCGGCGTTGGGCGCGCGAATCACCAGGCTGCCGTGGTGATAGTTGGTGCTCTGATAAAGGTAACGCGCCTCGTAACCTTCCACCGCGCCGGCCTGGCGGAGCACATCCGGGTCCCAGGTTTCGGCCATGCCGATGGCTTGGGGAAAAATGGTCGTGGGATAGGGAGGTTTGGGTGCCCAATTGCTCGGTCCGCCCTGGGCCAGACCGTGAAGTCCTTCCACATGGCCCATCGGCTTGATGCCCAGGCGCGGCACGCCGGAACGCTGGCTCAGGAACGCCACCTTCTCGTCCAGTGTCATCAAGGAAACAATATTCGTGACGCGCACCTCCTCCGGCAGGTTCGGGTCTTGAAACGGATATTGATATTGGGCGCGAATCGGGGCAGCTGAGATCGCGAGAAAGACGCAAAGCGTGGGCAACAAAAGTGGGCGGCTATTCATGGGGTTAATAATTATGAGACGAATTTTCGGTTATCGGCGAATAAACAACGGCGCAGATGATTTTATTGGTAACGGTACAGTTTGACGTGCTGGAGGCTGTACTTGTCATCACGAAAGTGCAACGCCTGCCCATCCGGCACCTCGTCGCCGTTCAACCGGCGGCCCGGAATCCACCGGCCCTGTTCGTACATGCCTTCCTCATCCGTGCCGATTCCCACGATTTCGTTCGTGTTGGTGGCTGAAGCGAAATGGACCGCCAGGTTTCTTCCCATGACGATGTAATCATCCGGGCCGGTGCAAATGAACAGGGCGGCGATGTGTTCCGGCAGGGTGTTGGTCGCGTTCATCCAGGCGGGCGGCACCCAGAATTTTGCCTCAATATTGTAATTCCCCAGCCGGAACGTTTGCGTCGTGTTGGTGGCATCCAGCGATACGGCTGTCATCGTGCCTTTGCCCTGATTGGCCAGGATCAGCGGAGACACTGATGAAAGCATATCGTAAGTGCGCGCCAACTCCCGGTCGGAACCGGCGAACCGGTCAATCCCGAAGGGTGAGAAACCAATGGCGTTGTATTTGCCGAAAGCATAAATCGCGTTGGCCATGCCCAATTGGCCGGCCGGGGATTCCGGGATGAACAATGGATTGCCGTTCCGGGTGTAGCGCGCGCAAGTCTCGCCGAATTGCGGGATGTAAAGGTCCGGCGACAGGATGTCAATTGCCGGCGCGCCAAACCGCCAGATATCATGGACCTGGGGCGTCGGTCCGCCGCTGGGATATTCACCGGGACGCGGACAACCGGGTTGTTGCAGCCAGGTATTCACATAGAACGGGATGTTATACTCCGCCTTGCCGGCGGCGGCCACGGTGTTCACATACATTGAATAACGCCAGGCCATGAAGAATTCATCCGACGCCCAGTTCAGCTGTTGCCAATAAATATTCTTTTTCTCGTCGGTCAGGTCAGGTCCGTAAAGCTGGACCGAAGCCGGTTTGCCCGGACCAAACATTTCCTCCCAGGTCCCGGAGGTTTTGCCACCATGGGTTGCCCACACTTCCTGCAATTCCGGCGCCAGTGTGTCCTTGTGCTGCAGGAGATAGTCCATCAAATCCGCCGGTACCGGTCGGGCAAAGGCTTCGTTGGCGGCGGGGCTGCGGTCCCGGGAGTCGCCGAGCGTACCGACCTCGTTTTCCACCTGGATCATGAGCACCGTATGCTTTCGACCGTCCACTTCGCGGAGGTGCCGCATAAGCGCGGCAAAAGCCCGGGCATCGGCATCGCGGTTGACGTCGCTGAACGTGGTCAGGATGGGCAGGCTTTTGCCATCGTCGCTGCACGCCAAGGGGAACCGTTTTTGATCGGTCTTCACCCACAGTGGCTCGTAGGTGGACCTGCCGTTCTTCCAACTGCCGAACCAGAGCAAGACCAGGTGCAGATCGTTTGCCCGGGCTTGTTGAAGCAGGCCGTCCACCCCGCGAAAATCGAACCTGCCTTCCTGCGGTTCGATCAATTCCCAACTCACCGTCGCGAGCACCGTGTTGAGGTGCGCCGCCACCAATTTGGGCCAGAGTGGTTTCATATACTCCAGGCTGGACGCGCTGGAATTGTTCAGCTCCGCGCCCAGGACCATGAATGGTTTGCCGTCCACGACCAGTTGGGTGGCCGTGCCTTGTCTTTCAAGGTGCGGCGCCGCCGGGTCGGTTTTGGTTTGAGCGTTTGATCCGCCCAGCCCGGCCAGGCTGGCAATGACGGCACAGATCAGGATTTTTGTTTTCATGGTAGTCAGCAGGTTATTTGGCGTCCGCGACGATGTGTATGGCCGCCGGTTGCGTGTTGAGTTTAAGCACGGAGGACGACAGGCCCGGCGAACTTGCCGTTAATGTGATTTCGCCCGGCTCCCGCGTGGATTGCACAATGACCTGGGCCAGTCCGTTGAACAAGCTGCGCTTCCAATCCACCACAGTCGTGGAATCCGCGGACCTGGTTGCCGTACATACATCCGGTTCGTGGGAGGACGGGTCGCCATTGCCGACGCCGATGATTCGGCCCGGCCCGGAGAGGGCGAACGTGATTTCATTGCCGGCGATTGGCACCGGCCGTCCCTGCGCGTCGTCAGCTTGGATGGTGATGATGGAAACATCCTCGCCGTCCGCTTTGAGGTTCGGGCGGTCAGGAATCAACTCCACCGCGGCGGGGTCACTGGTGGTTTCGACCTTGTCGGTGAGGACTTCCTTGCCGTCATTGTAGCCGCGTGCCAGCAGGGTGCCCGGTTCATATTTGACCATCCACTCCAGGTGGGAATTCCGGGCCATCGGTTTGCGACCGAGGCTTTGGCCGTTCAGAAACAATTCCACTGCCTGGCAATTGCTGTCCACCCAGACGTTAATGTCCTGGCCTTCCTTGCCGGGCCAGTTCCAGTGCGGGAACACGTGCAGGACCGGATGATCCGACCACCAGGCCTGGTAATAGTAGAAGTTGTCCTTGGGAAAACCGCAGGCGTCCAAAATACCAAACTGCGAGCTGATGGCCGGCCAGTAAAATGGCGTTTCCTCGCCGCGATAATCGAAACCAGTCCATTGAAACAATCCCGCCACGTACGGTCGCGCGGCGTAGTGAGACCACGATGCCTCCGCGGTGGCGCCCCAGGCGGGTTTGTTCGTGTCATAAGCGGTCAGGTGCTGGTGGTCGAGATCTTCCACGTAAATCCCGCGCGTGGAAAACGTGCTCGCGTCCTCGGTGGCCACGGAGGCTTTGTTCGGAAACTGTTGGTGATATTCGTCGTTGTTTCCATGCGTAAAATAATTGAACCCCATTACGTCAATGCTGGTGGACGAGCCGTGGCCCCAGCCGCCGCTGATGGCCACGGTGCAGGGGCGGGTTGGATCCAGGCGATGGGCGAACGTTTGCATGGTCTGGGTGACCCGCGTGCCCTTGTCATTGCCTTCAATGTTCCATTCCTCGTTGCCGATGGACCAGATGATGACACAAGGGTGATTGCGGTCACGCAGCATCATGCTCTTAAGTCCACCCAATTCCTGCGAATTGATGCCGTACTCGCGGTTCTCGTCCATGACCAGCATCCCGAGGCGGTCGCAGGCGTCCAGCAACGCCGGCGTGGGTGCATTGTGGCTGGTGCGAATGGCATTGGAACCCATCTTTTTGAGTTGTTCGACCCGGAAAACGTTAAGGGCGTCGGGCACGGCCACGCCGACGCATCCCGCGTCCTGATGGTCGCACGTTCCTTTCAATTCCACCCGCTGGCCGTTCAGGAAAAATCCCGCTTTGGCGTCCCAGCGAATCGTACGGATGCCAAACGGTGTTTTATAGCAGTCCACCACCGCGTCGCCGCTGCGCAGGGTGGTGACCAGCGTGTGCAGATACGGCGATTCCAGCGACCAAAGATGCGGATCGGATACTTTGAGCACGGAAGAATATTCGCCGGCGGCCCCCGGCGGGAGTGATAACATTTTCAATTCCCCGCTGGCCAGGACCTTGCCCTCGGCGTCCAAAATGGTTTGTTCAATCTGAAAATCGGCGGCCTGGGGCGCGTCGTTGTTGACCGTCACGCTTGCCGTCACGTCGGCGGAATGCTTCTGCACCGCCGTGGTGACGAAGGTGCCCCACCGGGCCACGTGCAACGGCGCGCTTTTGACCAGCCAGACATGCCGGTAAATGCCCGCGCCTTCGTAGAACCAGCCTTCTTCAAGCGACGCGTCCACGCGGACGGCGATGGTGTTTTTGCCGCCGTAATTCAGATAGTCCGTGATGTCATAACCGAAACCGGCGTAACCGCTGGAGGCGCGTCCCAGGTAAAAGCCATTGACCCAGACCTGCGAGTCACGATACGCACCTTCAAATTCGACCGTGATGCGTTTGCCGGAATCGGATGCGGGAATGAAAAAACGTTTGCGATACCAGCCGACGCTGTTTTCCGGGAAATTAAGGCCGACGGCCTTGTAACCGTGGCTGCCGCTGCCGCGGTCGCTGAACGGCAGTTCCACCGCCCAATCATGCGGGAGATTGACCACGCGCCAGGTGTGGTCGTCAAAATCGGCGGCCGCTGCGCCCGCGCCATTGCCGGCCTTGGCCAGATAGCTGAAGAAACTGCTGCCCGGATCAAAATCCCGGGCCGGGTCATTGGCATTGCCCAGGGCAAAGCGCCAGTCGAAGTCCATCAACAACCGCTCGCGACCGCCGGCGGGGGCGTCTGGTGAGGAAGCTTGGGCCGGGGAATTTTGTGGCAGTGCCACGCTCAAAAGAATGAGCGCAGCGATGGATAACGATTGAATGTGTATTTTCATTTGGGATGCTTAAAAACATTTTCTCAGATTAATGATTGGTAGTCGGTTGAATTTACTCATCGGAATTCGCCCGGATATTCCAGGTCACCGTGCCGGCCAGCGGATCGTTGGCGAGGGCGAAGCCGCCGCCGCTGGGGTTCAGTGTGAGTTCGTGCAGCTCGTTGTCGGACGGCAGGCAGACCAGGCCCTTCGCGGTGGTGGCGGTTTTGGCGAATACGACGAGGTCGAGCTTCGACCAGTCCAGCTGCATCGTGGATTGGGCAAGTTTGATTTCCGGCAGCACTGTGCCGTCGCGCACGAGCATGACAACGGGAAGCTTCCCGGCCTCGATGTGCTGCCAGCCGCCGCCGTAGGCTTTGCCGGATTGATAGTCAATCCAGCTTCCGGGCGGCAGATAAACATCGCGGCCCGTCGCGTTCTCGTGCATCAGCGGCGCAACCAGGATGCTGGAACCGAACAGGTATTCATCGTCCACGAGCCAGGAACCGGGGTCATCCGGGTATTCGATGAACAAGGCGCGCACCATCGGCAGGCCGTGGTCGGAACAGTCCTTGGCCTGCGCATAAACGTAGGGCATGAGCCGGTACTTAAGCTCGTCAATCGCGCGGAATTTGTCCTCGAACGCGCTGCCGTAATTCCATGGCTCCTTCGGAGCGATGCCATGGCAGCGGCTGTGGGAACTCAGCATCCCGAACGCCAGCCAGCGCGCGAAAAGATTCTGGTCCATGTTGGTGACGGAGGTCGCCGTGAAACCGCCCACGTCGTGGCTCCAGAATGAAAATCCGGAAAGTCCGAACGACAGTCCGCCGCGCAGCTCGGCCGCCATGCCGTCGTCGGTGCTCTCGGCGTCGCCGCCCCAGTGGATCGGATAACGCTGGCTGCCGGCCCAGGCGCTGCGTGCCCAGATGATATGGTTGCCGGTCGTCTTCAAGGTGATGTCCGCGACCGCCTTGTTGTAGCGGAGAGGATACAGGTTGTGCTCATAAAAGCCGGTGCGGCCGTCGGCAAAAATTCCGCTGTTCGGTGCGGCCTCGCCAAAATCCACCTTGATGGCGCCCACGCCGAGCTTCAGCAGGTTTGCGAGTTTGTCCTGATACCAGGCCACCGTCTGCGGATTGGAAAAGTCCAGCACCGCGTCCTCGTAGGGCAGGTTGCCCTTGGCGTCGCGGACGACGAGGTTTTTTTTCAACAGCTCGGGGAACAATTTGTTCTTCGGCACAAAATATGGCAGTTGCCAGCAGGAAATGTGGAAGCCGTCGTCCTTAAGATCCGAAAGCATTTTTTGCGGGTCCGCGAAACGCGTGGGCGAAAATTCGTAGTCGCACTGCCAGTCGGTTTCGAACCAGCCGGTGTCGAGGTGAATCACGTCGCAGGGAATCTTGTCGGCCCGCAACCGGGTGGCAATGCTCCGCACCTGGGCTTCGGCATTGTAGGTGCAGCGGCTCATCCACAGGCCGAACGACCAGAGCGGCGGCAGCGGCGATTTGCCGGTGAGCTTGGTGTATTCATCCAGAATGTCCCTGGGCGAACCCAGAAAGACAAACAAGTCCAGTTCGTCATCGCCGATCATCAGCGAATTGACGCCGGAAAACGAATTGCCAAAGTCGCAGGTGATGGGCGAGGAAGTGTGCAGGAACATGCCGTACCCGCGGTTGCTCATGAAAAACGGGATGGGCTTGTACATGCCCTGGTTTTGAACGCCGTTGGCGTCGTCCGTCCACAGCACCACCTTTTGCCCGCGTTTGTCGAGGCTGGTGAAGGATTCACCGCAGCCGAAAATCTTTTCGCCGGGCGAAAGCAGGAACGCCGCGTCCATGCTCCGCGAATAATCCGCCGCCCGCCGCACAAACGAAAATGGCAGGATCGGCGTGAACGAGCTGGCGTTGTCCGAGTCATGGTCCGTCCGGGTGAGCAGCTTTCCCTGCGCATCGCGGAATTCGATGTGCCAGGGGTTTTCCTGGATGGTGACCGAGCCATATTCGCTCGTGTAGCGGTAACCGCCTTCAATCTTCTCGTATTTCCAGGAATGATCCTGCGGCACCGGCCCGGCCAGCATCAGTTCCTCCACCGGGCGGTGAACCTGCGGACCGCTCGTCATGCGGATGCGCACCGTTCGCGGGGAGACAAATTCAATGGAGAAGGGCAGGGTGGGATTGCCGGCGTATTGATCGGTCGGAAATTCGTTGGGCTCCACCGGCTTGATGACCGCCAGCATGTTGTCAAACGCCTGCCGGGTGAAATATTCGGAGCGTTGATACGTAATTTGTCCCTTGCCGGTGGTCGGATCGAAATCGGCAAGTTTGTCGGCCAGATAATACAGAGCGGAAAAATCACGGAAGTCGCCGCTGACATCCACGGGATCATTTAACAAGGGCAGGGTGGGATTGACGGCAGAAAGCGCGCGGGATTCACTGAGCCATACCGATGCGCCAAGACAGACCAGCATCCCGATTGTGTTTCGGATATTTTTCATAAGTGGAACACTTTCATTTTGAATATTTGAATTTGATTGACCCAATGGCAATACGCTTGGACAAATTGGTTCGGTGGCAAAATAATAGCAAAGGGCCCGGCGAACGAAATTAATAAATTTGTCTCCCGGCGTTTCCGACCTTGAGGGTAAAGTGGAAAAATTTACTGTCAGGGTAAGCGGGCTTGATTATATTGCCGCCGACAAGCTGAAGTGAACTCCTCCAAAATCAATGGCCCTGCGCCCATCGCCAAAGTTATTGGCGGCATTCCCTACCGGTTGGCGCTGGCCGGTGGCTGGATTGATCAGCCTTTTGTTTCGAGGTTTAACCCGGCGCCACCTGGCTCGATGGTGGTGGTCTCCATCGCACCGCAATTCCGCTTCATGGAACGCAGTGGCATGGCCACCGGCACGCGCGCGATCGCCCTCCGGCTCTGGAAACGGAATCTGCCCAAACGCGCCCCGGCGAAATTGGTCCGCGAACTTTACCGGGCCGAAAACAAGGGCAAATCGAATCCTTCCGGCTCCCAGGACATGATTGGTCTGGTTTATCCCGGCATTCATCGCCTGGATTATGATTTCACGGCAAACGGCGGGGTGTTTCCGTCGCGGATCCAGACCATTCACGACCGCAAGGCCGAGCGTTGGCTGGAAAGAGTCATCCATCTCCTGCCGGTGGCGCCGAGACCGGCGGGTTACAGCCCGCTGGGAAAAAAGAATCTCGAACCCGAATGGATTGCGCGGCTGGGCCGGTCGGGCAAAAATTGTTTTGATGCCATTCAGGCTAAAAACGTGGGCGCGCTTGGCGCCGCCATGAATGAATGCATGAAATGTTGGGAGGCGATTCTGCCATGCACGCTGCATCATCCCAAATTGACGGTGGATTTGGCCGGTCTGTTGCGTGCTTATCAGGCGCTTTACCCGGGCGCGATGTATTCAGGTTGCGGTGGAGGGTACCTGTTGGTCGCCTCGCTGGCGCCGGTGCCCGGCGCGTTTAACCTCAAGATCCGTGCGTCCTCAAAATGAAGGCCAAGCAAGTCGTGGTCTGCGGCGGGTTCGACGACATGCGTTCGCAGCACATCCGTTTTCTGGAGGAAGCTTCCAAACTCGGTGAAGTGACGGTGCGGCTATGGACGGACAACCTGATAAAACAGCAGCAAGGCCAGGCGCCGCAATTTCCCCAGGCGGAGCGGTTGTATTTCCTGCGGGCGGTTCGTTTTGTCAGGCAGGTTCAATTGGTGACCAAACCATTTGATGCCGATGCATGGCCGGAGGGTATTGGTTTGAAACCCGACATTTGGGTGATGCACCAATTCGAGGGCAACCCGGCCAAGAACGCGTTTTGCCGGGCGCACGGCTTGCACTGTCATCTGGTGCGGAATGATGATTTGCGCGGGTTCCCGGAGATTTCGGTTGATACGGCGGTTGCCCTGGGACGAAAAAAAGTGGTGGTGACCGGCAGTTACGACTGGTTTCACTCCGGGCATGTGCGATTTCTCGAGGAAGCCGGCGGTTATGGAGATCTTTACGTCGTGGTGGGCCATGACGCGAACCTCCGGTTGCTCAAGGGCGAGGGCCATCCGTTGCTGACGGCCGCCGAGCGGCGATACGTCGTCGGTTCGATCAGATATGTGAAGCAGGCGTTGATTTCCAGCGGCGCCGGCTGGCTGGATGCCGACCCGGAAATCCGTCGATTGAAGCCGGACATTTATGTCGTAAACGAGGACGGCGACAAGGGCGGCAAGCGCGAGTATTGTGCGAAGCTGGGCATCGAATATCTCGTGCTCAAGCGCGCGCCCGCGCCCGGCCTGCCCGAACGGACCAGCACCAACCTGCGCGGCTTCTGAAGCCGGCCAGGATGCGAGCTGCAGATCCCGCCGCAAGCGCTTTTGCCGTCCGGCCGAGTTTGTTGTTGCCACCGGCAATTTGAAAGGGAACCTTGGTGACCACCAATCCACCTGCAACCCAAAAAAAAATCCCATGATTACGCCCGCTAAACAGTCAAACCCGGCTGCCAAGGGCGGTCTTTTTACCACCGTTGACGGGAAAAACCTGTTCCTCACGTTTGCGCTGGTCACCACCCTGTTTCTGTTGTGGGGTTTTTGCAACGGGATGATTGACAACCTCAACAAGCATTTTCAGAACTCGCTCCACATCAACAAGGAACAATCGGGCCTCGTGGAGTTCGCCAATTATCTGGCTTACTTCCTGATGGCGATCCCCGCCGGATTGATTGCGAGAAAATTCGGCTACAAGGGCGGCATTCTCGTCGGTCTGACGTTGATTGCGACTGGTGCGTTCTGGTTCATTCCGGCCATCAACATCGGCGCCTATTGGGCGTTTCTGCTGGGCTTGTTCATCATCGCTGCCGGCATGACCTGCCTGGAAACCATTGCCAATCCTTACACCACGGTGCTCGGCCCGCCGGAAAGCGGCACCATCCGCATCAACATGGCCCAAACGATTAACGGTGGGGGTTGGGTTCTCGGCGCGACCATCGGTGGACATTATATTTTTTCCGGCGGCAACGGAACGAACGCCAACGCCGGCCTTTTCATCCCCTACTTGGGTATCGGTTTGTTTGTTTCCATCCTGCTCGTGACTTTCATTTTTTCCAATGTCCCGGATTTGCGCGCCGAGGATGAGAGTCGAAAACCCGCGGAACAAAAAACCGCTCTTGGACCGTCAACCACGCAGCTTGTGGTCATTGGCATCACTTTGTTATTGGTTTTCTGGGTGCTGTATTTCTTTATTTCCCCGATTTTGGGGCTGGTTTGGACATTGCTTGAATTAAACCGGGCATGGCTTCTGCCGACTAAATGCGGATTACTGGTTGCTGCATACGTTGCTGCGTTCATCCTGGTTGCAAAAAACTGGGATATGTTCCGGCGTAAACATTTTACGTTGGGCATCGGCACGCAGTTTCTTTACGTCGCGGCCCAAGCGGGCATTTTCAGCTTCTTCATCAATTATGTCATGGAAAACGATGCCAGCGTGAAGGAGTTGCAGGCCAAGAACTTGTTAGGAATCGGTTTTGCCTTGTTCGCTTTAGGCCGCCTGTGCGGTAGCGCCGTGATCAGCCAGTTAAAACCCCACCGCGTGCTGGCGACCTACGCACTCATCAACGTGGCGCTGACCGCCGTGGTGATGGGCGGCGGCAAGCTTGGTTTGTACGCATTGTTCGGCACCTTTTTCTTCATGTCCGTGATGTTCCCGACGATTTTTGCGCTTGGCATCCGGGGCCTGGGCGACCACACCAAGTTCGGTTCGTCGCTGATCGTGATGTCCATCGTGGGCGGGGCAATTGCGCCGCCGTTCATGGGTCACATTGCAGACATCTCCTCGATGCGTGTGGGCTTTGTGGTGCCGCTGGTCTGCTTTGGGTTCGTCGCGCTCTATGGTGCGGCGTGGCAGAAGCTGGAATCCAGGGACCGAACGACCCTGCCAGCCTGAAACCCAGTCAAGGCCTCGCGGGCGTATGGATGACAACGTCCTTCAGCCCGCTCCAACTGCGGTTGGCCCGGTCGTACAGGCGACAGTCTCCGCCGTTGTCCCAAACCGCGAACGCGAACCCGCGGCTGAGCGCTTCGCTGACCACCGCTGCGTAATAGGCCCGGCGCGACGCCGGATCGCAGGTGCCGATGGTGGCAAATTCGCCCAAAAACACAGGAATCTGATTGGTGCGCGACCAGGCACTGACTTTATCGAACTCGTGTTCCAGAAAGGCATGGTCGTGGTCGCTGCCCCAGGTTCCCTTGCCATGATTGGCAAAAGTGTCCGGCAAATAATAGTGAAACGTGCCGATGACATAAGGGTCCTTCGGCGCGGCGGTGAGGATAAACCGGTCGGGTTGCGACCAGTCGTTGCCGGTGAAGATGACGAGCCGGGTCGGGTTGGAGGCGCGGATGATTTTCAAGATTCGGACATTCAGGTCGTTGACCTGGGGCGTCGTCATGCCATGCGGTTCGTTCAGGATTTCAAAAATGAGATGGCCGGATTTGTCCTTGAATCGATTTGCGATTTGAACCCAGATTTGATCGAAACGTTGGACCCGGGCCGGATCAGCATAGTGCGTTTTCAGCCAGTCTTCGTGGTGGGCATCCAGGATGATGAAGAAGCCGCGGGCCAGGCCCCAGTCCACGACCTGTTCGAAGCGGTTCATCCAGGCTGCATCAACGGTGTAGGGAGCGTTGGTGGCGGTGTGTTCGTCCCAGCGGACGGGTATGCGGACACATGTGAACCCGGCGGCCTTGAAGTCGTCGAAGTAGCATTCCTGGGCCGGGCCGTTGTTCCAGGCGCCTTCGGTGGGCGGTTCCAGGGTGTTCCCCAGGTTGATGCCGCGTCCCATCTGCCGGACGGCTTCCTTCGGTGCCAGTGGAGCTGAAACGGAGCCAGCCGGTCCCCGCCACGTTTTGTTCGCGGTGCCGGTGCAATCAATGGCAATCAATGCCAGGCTGGCAAATGCCGTCAATATCCGGATTTTCACTGCGTGCAATCCACGCCAAGCCACCCTCCGCGTCAAGCTTGATTGCCTTCTGTGAAAGTCAAAGGCAGTGGCTTTTGATGCTTGGCGTACCGGTGACGCGGCATTAGATTTTTCCCATGATCAATACGGGCATTCTCAATCCGCAACTTCTGGCGCTGCTCGCGCGGGTGCGCCACACCAACTCGCTCGTCATTGCCGATCGCGGGTTTCCCTCCTGGCCGGCGATTGAGACCGTGGACCTCTCGCTCGTGGATGATGTGCCGACGGTGCTGCAGGTGCTGGCGGCCGTCCGCGCCAATTTTAACGTGACGCAGGCTTACCTGGCGCGGGAGTTTCAGAAAAATAATTCCAGTGCGACCCGTGGCGCCTTTGCCAGGGGATTGGCTGGCGTTCCCATAAAGTTTGAACCGCACGGCCAATTCAAAAAGCGCGTGCCGGCGGCGACAGGCTTGATCCGCACCGGGGATACCATTCAATACGCGAATCTGGTTTTAATTTCCGGTTGACCCTTGGTTGGTCAGGAAGTGTGAGGCTGGATGGGCTGCCTGTCCGTATTGGCCGACTTCACAGAAATAAAGTAAACCAGAGTGACTTTTCAGAAGGGGAAAGGTGCAACGCTACTGTCCAAAATACGTACACGCGTCTACCCAAGCTTGGGGACACGTCGTTCGACCTCTAGGTTTGGCTTACCAAACCGAAGGCCACCGGATTTCTTTTTCGGCCGGTTTGACGCCCATATGGAATCCCGTTTCGTCTTGATAACCTGTTGGTACATCAATTCTTACGGCATTTCGCAGTTTCGCGATGATCCCATGGAACATCGAACCGAACGCAGCCGCATCCGGCAGCGGCTCGTGCATGGTTGCGGTATGTTTATGCATGACGCTTTCATTAAGCATAAGCGATACCACCCGGGGCTGTGATTTGCGTGTGCTGATTCGGCCACTTTCCAATTTAAAGCCCTTGGTTCAAACAAAAGTTGCTCTTTTTTATCCGCCGGATGTTCACAACCTGTTTCGGGGCAACGGATGCCATCGTTTTTTTCATTGAGTTGGAACTTCAGTCCCTCCTCCCTCACAACCTTAACCGGGGACACCGACCATGAATGGAGCCTGGGAAAGCATGGCAAGAATACCAAACGTTTCTGAACAATGTTCGAGATGGTGGAGCCGAGGGGATTCGAACCCCTGACCCCCACAATGCCATTGTGGTGCTCTACCAACTGAGCTACGACCCCATCCAGAGTTCGCACACTCTAAATACCTGAAGACCGTTGTCAAAACAAAACGTCGGAACCACACGGCAGTGCCGGTGCGACCCCGGTCCTGCGATTCAAAAAGTTCATCCGGGAAAAGGTTTGAGCTTGGAACTCCCACGCTCAAACTTTATAAAGCCGGGCACCATGAATGACGAGTTGCCGCTGGTCAGCGTGCTGATACCGGTTCACCCGCGCGTGACGGAGGTCAAATCCGCCGAAGCGGCCCGGCGATTTGATTATCCGCGGGAGAAACTGGAAATCGTCCTCGTGCGCACCACGGACCTTTCCATCGGGCCGGGGGTCAAGCGCAATGCCGGCCTGAAGGCGATTCATGGCGAGCTGGTTTATTTTTTGGACGATGATTCGGTCGCGGTGCCGGATAATGTCCGGCGCGCCGTTCGTCACTTCTCCGATCCGAAGGTTAAAATTATCGGCGGCCCGAATATTTGCCCGCCGGACGCGCCGCTTTTCGAGCGGGTTTTGGGTTTGGTAATGGGCAGCTGGCTGGCCTTTGGTCCCAGTCGCACACGTTATCGCGCCGTCGGCGAACTCCGTGAATGCGGCGAGAAGCAGCTGATTTCCAGCCATCTTATTGCCCGGCGTGATGCCGTGATGGAGGTCGGTTTCGATCCCCAATTGTGGCCCAACGAGGAGAACGCCATGATGAACGGCGTCAAAGCACGCGGCGGCAAACTGCTTTATGATCCGGAGTTTCTTTCCCGCCGCCGCCCGCGTCACAACCTCCATGCCTACGCGAAGATGTTGCTGTTTTACGGTGGCGGTCGGGCGCAGCAATTTCGCCTGTATCCGAGCTTCGACGCGTGGCCCAACTTCATTCCGCCGCTTTTCTGCCTCTACCTGCTGGCGCTGCCGTTTCTGATCGCCGCCTTCGGTTCCGCAAAAGCCGTGGGGCTGCTCGTTCTGGCTCCATTGATTTGTTATGTGTTGGTGTTGCTTGGCCAGACGGTGGTCGTGGCGGCCCAAAGCAATCCGGGCATGGCGGTCTTGGCGCTGCCTTTGATATTTTTGACCAACCTGCTTTACGGCTTGGGTTTTTGGCGCGGTTTGTTTATAAAAATCCAGCCACCGCCACCGGCGGCGGAAAGCGACATCCGATTTGAAACCGTGCCGGTGTGAGCGGAAACCATTGCAACTGAAAGCGCGTCATTCATGAAAATAGCCATCCTTTGCGGCGGACAAGGCACTCGGTTTCGCGAGGTCAGCGAAGTCATTCCCAAACCGATGGCGCCCATCGGTCATCGTCCGATCCTCTGGCACATCATGAAAATCTACGCGGCCCATGGCTGCAATGAATTCATTTTGCTGCTCGGCTACAAGGGCGATCGCATTCGTGAATATTTCCTGAACTACGCCGCCCAAACCAGCGACGTGACGCTGGACTTGAGCCGCAAGGATTCCGACCGTTTGATTTTCCATCAGCCCGCCACCGAGCCCTGGCACGTGACGCTGGTTGACACCGGTGAAAAGGCCATGACCGGCGCCCGGCTCTGGCGCGCGCGGCGTTATCTGGAGGCGGAAGGAGTTTTCGGGCTGACTTACGGCGACGGCGTGGGCAACATTGATATCGGTGCGCTCCAGAAGTTTCATCAATCCCACGGCAAAATCGCCACACTGACCGGCGTCCATCCGCCGAGCCAGTTTGGCGAACTGGTCGTCAAAGGCTCCGCCGTCGCCAAATTCAACGAGAAGCCCGAACAAAGGACTGCCTATATCAACGGCGGCTTTTTTGTCTTCAACGCCGGCGTGTTTGATCGCTATCTGAACGACCGCGAGGATTTGATGCTGGAACGCGAACCGCTCCAACGGATGGCTGAGGCGGGCGAATTGATGATGCACGCGCATGAAGGTTTCTGGCATCACATGGACACCCCGCACGAATTCGAGCTGTTAAACAACCTCTGGAAATCCGGCAAGGCGCCCTGGAAAATTTGGAAGTGAAGATTCCGGGTTGGTTGCCGAAACCAAAGTTGCAGTGCGGCCACGCGTAACGATACTTCCCGGCGTCAGACTTTTTTGCGCTGGCGCGCAACCTCGTAAAGAAACACCGCGGCGGCTGCGCCAACGTTCAACGAATCCACCGCCGGCGGCATGGGAATCGCCACCGCTTCATCGCACGCCTCCAGGACTGCCGGGGAAATGCCGGCGCCTTCGCTGCCGAACACGAGGCAGCAATCACCGGAGAAATCCGCCTGGGACAAAAACGTTTTGTTCGTCTGCGGATGCGCGGCGATGCAGCAGACACCGCGTTCGCGGAGTTCCTTGAGACATTCGGTGAGCGTCTGGCTGATGGCGTGCGGTTTGGTCTTGAACCGGTGCCGCAGTCCGAGCTTGGCCAGTTCAATGACGGGTAATTGAAAAATTGTGCCCATGGAATTGCGGACGGCCCGGCGCAGGAACGGACTGCTGCAAGTCTCACCGACCAGCAGTGCCTGAACCCCGAACGCGACGCAATTGCGGACCAGCGCACCGAGGTTTTCCGCGTTCGTCAGCGCGTCCACGGCCACCAGCAGCCGCGGCTTTTGGTTCGTTGACAGCAGCTCCTCGAAGGAAACCGGCGCAGGAATTTTCCCGACCGCCAGCACGCCTTGAAACATCGAGAAGCCGGTGAGCGTTTCAAGGACCGTCTTTTCTGCGAGATAGACGGTGATGGGTTCCGTCCGGGCTTCCAGCAGCGGACGAAAATCGTCCAGCCATTTTTCCGGCAGCACGACCGAGACGACGGAAAAACGACTTTCGAGCAGTCGCTGTACTACTTTGGTTCCCTCAGCCACGAAGATGCCCAGGCGTTCCTGTTCCGCCGGACGCCGCATCGTGGCATACGGCTGGAGTTCGGGCAGGTCGAACGAGGAGATTTTTTCGACGCGGAACATTTGAAGGATTTTCGCGTGGGCTTGTTAAATCGCAAAGGAGAAAATGCCGGTAAATTTTCCCAGTGCATTGGATGGATCCCGATCGGCAGTTAAAAAAAAGCGCCAGAGGCGCGACATATTTGTAGAATTGGATTGTTTAATTAAATCAAGCACCGTAGGAGCGGAATAGTCGGGGAATATGCCGCTCCTACGGCGCTTTGGTTTTATATGATGCAGGGCTACAAAGATGGCGCGCCGACGGCGCTAAAGGATTCGGGCTGGTGCCTCCCGAAGTAAAACCGCATGACAACAATTTGATATTCGGCTCATTCTCCAAGATTCCAATTTGGAATCTTAAAGCTCCAACGTCGCGCACGGCGCGTCCTGCGCGGCAGTTTGCAGTTGAACATGGGTCGCGCCAATCTGATGAAGTTGCTCGGCCATGACGCAGTGGGCGAGCTCGGGTTTGTTGCATTCGCGGCTCAGGTGGGCGAGGTAAAGGTGGCGCAGGTCGGCGGACATGATTTGCGCGGCGGCTTCGGCGGCGGCTTCATTGGAAAGATGGCCGTGCCGGCCCAGGATGCGCTGCTTGAGGCTCCACGGGCGATGAACGCAATTCTGCAACATTTTCACGTCGTGGTTGGATTCGAGCACCAGCACGTTCGCGGCGCGCGTGCGTTCGACCACCAGTTTCGTCATGTGCCCGAGGTCGGTGACGAACCCGATGTTGCCGGCGGCGGTATGAATCAGGAACCCGACCGGGTCCTGCGCATCGTGCGGGACGCTGAACGTGTCCACGAGCAGGTCGGCGATCTCGAAGCTCGCGCCGGTTTCAAACAGGTTGCAGTTGAACCGGGCCTGCAATTGAAATTCAAACGCCTCCTGGGTGGCGCGATTGCAATAAATCGGGATGTTCAGTTTCTGCGCAATGCCGGTCAGGCCGTAAACGTGGTCGCTGTGTTCGTGGGTGACGAGGATGGCGGTGAGATTTTCGGGCGCGCGGCCGATGCCGGCGAGGCGCTGGCGGATCTTGCGCGGGCTGAAACCGGCATCCACCAGCACGCGGGCTTCGTCGGTCTCGAGGTACGCGCAGTTGCCGGCGGAACCGCTGCCCAGAATGGTGAATTTGACGGCCACAGACGGACGTTAATGGCGCGGAAGTGGCGTGGCAAATTTTTTCACAGCCTCGCAGGAATGATTTTATGCATCCGGCATTCCCTGCCGCGTTCCAGGCCGGAGTTCGGAGCGCGGAGCATTGCTCCGCGCGAACCCAGGGTCACGCTGGCGGAGCAATGCTCCGCGCTCCGTAAACTGCAACGTGTCACAACGCCATGGTTGCCGCGCTCTTGCTTCAATCGGCGGGTAAAGTAGCATGCCGTCGTGACCGGCCTGTTCCAACGCGTCGAACAAGAAATCGAGACCCGGCGGCTGCTCCAACGCAATCAGGCCGTGTTGGTGGCGGTGTCCGGCGGGCTGGATTCGATGACGCTGCTGCAAATCCTTCAGGCGCTATCGTCGCAGCATGGCTGGAAACTGACCGTGGCCCACTTCAACCATCAATTGCGCGCCCGAAGCAGCGATGCCGACGAAAAGCTTGTCCGCCAGACTGCCGCGGCGCTGAAACTGCCGTTTGTGGGCGCGCGCGCTGATGTGCGGGGATTTGCCGAAACATCCGGGCTTTCCATCGAAATGGCCGCGCGAAAGCTCCGTCACGAATTTTTTGTGCGCGCCGCCCGGGAACGTAAAATCTCCATGGTTGCGCTGGCGCATCATGCCGACGATCAGGTCGAACTTTTTTTCCTGCGCGCCCTGCGCGGTGCGGGCGGTGAAGGGCTGGCCGGGATGAAATGGCGTTCGCCATCGCCGGCGAACGGAAAAATAGCGCTGGTCCGCCCGATGCTCGGTGCAACCAAGGCCGAATTACGCAAATTTGTCCACGAAAACAAAATTCAATTCCGCGAGGACGCGACAAATGCGCGTCTGGACGTGGCGCGCAATCGCGTACGCAACGAATTGCTGCCGTTGCTTCGGCGGCGGTATCAGCCGGCGCTGACCCGGACGATTTTGCGATTGATGGAAATCGTGGGGGCGGAGGCGGATGTCATCGGCCAACTGGCGCAACAGTGGCTAAAGTCCGGTAGGGCTGACCTGCTGGTCAGCCAGGACGCGCGGCAGCGCGTCCCTACCGATTTAACTTATGGGCAACTGCCCGTCGCGGTTCAGCGGCGGGGTTTGCAATTACAACTGATGAAACTAGGGGTGGCGGCGGATTTCGAGCTGGTTGAACGGCTCCGGCGCTTGCCGGATGTTGTCGTCAGCGTCAGCCCCAATTTTTCCGTCGTGCGTGATGCGGCGGGCAGACTAAGCCTGCGGACGCAGCCGCCGATCGGATTCAAGGTCAGGGAATTGATCGTAAATCTGGCGGCCCGGGCAGGGGAGGTGAGCTTTGCCGGAGTACACTTTTGCTGGAGCCATGAAACCATGAAAGGTGCGGGTCATTTGAGTCCACGAGCCGGGCGCGAGCTCTTTGACGCGGACAAGGTTGGCGGCCAGATCACCCTGCGCTACTGGCAGGCGGGCGACCGGTTCCAGCCGATCGGTTTGAAATCAGCGGTGAAACTCCAGGATTTGTTCACGAACCAAAAGATTCCCCGCGCGCGCCGTCACAATTTAATCGTCGCCGAGGCCGCCAACGGCAGGGTTTTCTGGGTGGAACAATTGCGAATGGCGGAACCTTTCAAGCTGACCCCGGCGACGAAGCGCCGCCTGATCTGGCGCTGGCAGGCCAACGCCGGTTGAGGGGGTTGATGGATTGATGTATGCAATGTTTCAATCGGAGCCCCGTTTAGTGCGTATCTCAGTTTTGAGCAGTAGTCTAGCGGTTCAATCCCAACGGGATTGTGCCCTACAGCCCAAGGTTGCCCCGACTTTTCGGGGCTACCTTGGGTCCATGTCCGGAAATGGAAACAACGCCAACGGCGTTGTGGTCGGGGTGACAGGCCCGCGGGCACGGAATGGCCGCAACCGCGTTGCGGTTGGGAATGGTTGGGGACGATGACCCAGGGTGGCTCGTTCCTCGCAACCCTGGGCTTTGAGCCGGAATCCCGTTGGGATTCTTGGACGGCGCATTTAACCCTGCAAACCCTGCAAGAAACTGGGATGCACCCGTCCGTTTAGGTGTTCAGAAAAGCCCTTTACACCGGGGCGGGTGATGACTAGACTCCCGCGCTCTTATTGAATTTGAATTTATGGAAGCGAAGGCAAAGACGATTGACCAGTTTAAATTGCACACGAAGGACACGGGTTCGGCGGACGTGCAGATAGCGCTGTTGACGGAGCGGATTAACCATTTAACCGAGCATTTGCAGACCAACAAGAAGGATCACAGCTCCCGCCGCGGACTGCTGATGATGGTCGGCCAGCGCCGACGGCTGCTTGATTATTTGCAGACGACCGACCGGAAACGATACCAGACGGTCACAAAGAAATTGAAGCTGCGCCACTAATTTGCGGCGGCGCGGCTCTGGTTGTTCACCTCCAGCCGCCTTCCGCTTTCGGATTCAAGCCGGGAAACGCGAACGGCCTGATTCCCCAACCAAACAAATCGCGTATGAAAAGAAACGTTACCCCGGGAAATTTCATTCAGTCCCGATTGCTTCGGGATTCACTGAAGTTCCTCCGGCGGTGACGGGAAAGTTAGAACATGTCAGATAAAATCACCGCCCAGGTGGGCGATAAACAGATCGTTATTGAAACCGGGAAACTGGCCAAACAGGCGGATGGCGCCGTTACGGTTCAGCTCGGTGAAACCATTGTCGTCGTGGCTGCGGTCGCGGCGACCAAGGCCAAGGAAGGCCAGGAATTCTTCCCCCTGACCGTCGATTACCGCGAGAAGGCGGCCGCGGCCGGAAAATTCCCCGGCGGTTACTTCAAACGCGAAGGCCGTCCGACCGAAAAGGAAATTCTCACCTCCCGCCTGACGGACCGCCCGATTCGTCCGCTTTTCCCCAAGGGGATGTACAACGAGGTCCAGGTCCAGAGCATTGTGCTGAGCGCGGACGGCGAAAACGACCCGGATATTTTGAGCATTGTCGGCGCGTCCGTGGCGCTCATGGTCAGCGACATTCCGTGGGCCGGGCCGCTGGGCGCGGTGCGCGTCGGCCGTGTCAAAGGCCAGTTCGTGGCCAACCCGACGCATTCCGAGATGAAGGAAAGCGATCTCGATCTCGTTTATGTCGGCAATGAAAGCGACATCGTGATGTACGAAGGTTCGGCGAAGGAGATTACCGAAGCCGATTTCAATGCCGCGCTGAAATTCGGCCAGGAATGCTGCCAGCCGCTGATTGCCGCCCAGAAGGAACTGGTCGCCAAGGCCGGCAAAAAGAAACGTGATATCAAACTGAGCATCGTTCCCGACGAAATTCTGCAGGAGGCGAAGAAGCTTGCCGGCGACCGTTTTGTGCCCGCGCTGCTGACGCCCGGCAAACTCGCGCGTGAGACCGCGTGCAAGGCGATTCAGGACGAGGTCGGCGCGAAGCTCGTCGAAAAGTTCGGCGCCGATAAAGTGACCGATTTCGTCATCAAGGACGCCTTTTATTACATTCAAAAGGAGGCTGTTCGGGCCTTGATTTTGAACAACGGCAAACGCCTCGACGGCCGCGCCTTTGACGTGGTGCGCCCGATTTCAAGTGAGGTGGGCATCCTGCCGCGCGCGCACGGTTCGGCGCTTTTCTCCCGCGGCGAAACCCAGACCGTGACGCTCGCCACGCTCGGCACCGGTGACGATGCGCAGGAATTCGATTCCTACACCGGCGGCGAGAATGAAAAGAAATTCATCCTGCACTACAACTTCCCGAATTTTTCCGTCGGCGAAACCGGCCGCATTTCCGGTCCCGGCCGCCGCGAAATCGGCCACGGCGCGCTCGCGGAACGTTCCATCGAACCCATGCTGCCGACCGACAATTATCCGTATTCCATCCGCGTCACGAGCGAGATCATGGAATCGAACGGCTCGACCTCCATGGCGAGCGTTTGCGGCGGCACCCTGGCGTTGATGGACGCGGGCGTCCCGATGATTCGTCCGGTCGCCGGCATCAGCATCGGCATCTGCACCGCCTACGGCGCCGACCATAAAATCTCACAATACAAGCTGCTCACCGATATTCTCGGCTGGGAAGACGCCTATTGCGACATGGACTGCAAGATCGCCGGCACGGAAAAGGGCATCACCGGCTTTCAGCTCGACTTGAAGTTGAAGGGCATTCCGCACCCGTTGATGGCCGAGACCATCGAGGCTGCGCGGGTCGCCCGGCTGCACATTCTCGGTGAGATGGCCAAAACGCTGGCCGAGCCGCGCAAGGACATCAGCAAATACGCGCCTCGCATCGAGACCATCAAGATCAACCCGGAAAAAATTGGCGCGATCATCGGGCCCGGCGGCAAGAATATCAAAAAGCTCGTCGAGGAATCCGGCTGCGAAATCGACATCGAAGACGACGGCACGGTGAACATCTTCTCGGTATCGCCCGAGGGCATGAAGATTGCCCGCGACGCGATTGTGGGGATGACCGCCGAGGCCGAGGTTGGAAAGGTTTATCGCGGCAAGGTTGTCACCATCAAGGAATTCGGCGCGTTCGTGGAATTCCTGCCCGGCAAGGACGGCCTCGTTCACATCAGCGAGCTGGCCAACTTCCGCGTCAAGAAAACCGAGGACATCGTCAAAATGGGCGATGAAATCTCGGTCAAATGCCTGGGCGTGGACGAAAAAGGCCGCGTGCGCCTGTCGCGGAAGGCCGCCATGGAAGAGCGCGACCAGGAAATGGCCGAGCCGGAGAAGAAGTAAAACCGCCAACGAATACTATCAAAACCTCGGCGTGGGCAAAAAACCTGCGCCGAGGTTTTTGCATTTCTTGATTTGATTTACGATAGGCGATTTACGATTTACGCGCCGGTAGCTGATTCCATGGCGCCTCGTATATCGTAAATCGAAAATGGTCAGAGTCGTTCGGCCAAAGCCGCCTGGCTCTTCGCGAACACTTCCTTGTGCAGTGAAGTGCCGTGTGCGTCCATGGTCACGACGGCAGGGAAGTTTTCCACTTCAAATTCCCAGATGGCCTCCGGTGCGCCGAATTTCTCCATCATGTAAACGTTCCGCACCTTCTTGATGCACTCGGCCAGTACCTGCGCTGCGCCGCCAACGGCGTGCAGATAAACGCAGCCAAATTCCTTGCAGGCCGCCAGTGTCTTGTCGCCCATGCCGCCCTTGCCGATGACGCCGCGGATGCCGAAGTCCTTGATGATTTGCGCCTGATACGGCTCCTCGCGGATGGACGTCGTCGGGCCGGCGGCGGTGGCCTTCCAGGAGCCGTCGTCCTGTTTCATCACAACGGGTCCGCAATGATACAGGATGCCGTCGCGCAGATTGACGCCCGGCGGCAGCTGGCCGCCCTCGTGGAGATATTTGTGGACCGCATCTCGCCCGGTGAATATGACGCCGGAAATCAGCACCTCGTCCCCGACTTTCAGCGCCCGGATTTTTTCTTCGGTGAACGGAAAGGAAAGTTTAATCATCGCGAGGTCTCCTCAATACAACCATTTTGCAATTGTGTCATTCGCACCCAGCGTCACGCCCTGACGGCGATAGGCCCAGCACATGTAGCTGATGCTGACGAAATAGGAAGCGGGCAGGCGGTTCGCCGCGCAAATTTTCACGCCCAATAGCGTTGTCTTGCCGCCGAAACCCATCGGGCCGATGCCGAGTTCGTTCCCCGTTTTCAAAATGTTCTGCTCCAGCTTGTCCAGCTCCGGGTTCGGATTGCGGTCGGGAATCAGGCGCAGGAACTGCGTTTTGCTTAGCTCGTAGCCGGTCGCGCGGTCGCCGCCGATGCATACACCGAGAATGCCCGGCCCGCAGCCCTTGCCCTGCGCCTGCAACACGGCGTCGAGAATCGCCTTGCGGCAGCCGTCCAGGTCCCGGTTCGCATTGAGCTTTGTGTCCGGCAGTGAGTATTGCGCGCCGACGTTTTCACAACCGCCGCCTTTGAGCACGAGTCGCACGCTCAGTTCCGGCGAACGATGTTGATGAAAATGAAACGCGGGTGCGCCGGGGCCGCAATTCGTGCCGTCGTTCTTGCCGGTGAGAGAATCCACGGAATTCTGCCGGAGAAAGCCTTTCTTCGTCGCCTGCTTCACGGCTTCTCTGGCGGTTTCTTCAAATGAGATTTGGTCGTAGCCGACCGGGCAATCCACATAAAACAGGATGCTGCCGGTGTCCTGGCAGATGGGCTGGGACTTGCGTTTGGCGAGCTGGATGTTCTGGTCAATGATTTTAAGGGCGCTCTCGGCGATGGTGCCCTTCTTTTCCTGTTCCAGCGACGCGAGGATGGATTGGTTGACATCGTCGGGAATTTCCGCCGAGGTGCGGCGGATGAGTTCGACCAGCGAATCTTGCAATTGGCTCATAAAGCTGTGGACAGCGTAAAGCTTGGATGTGAAGGCGTCAATTGCGCCGACGGTTTTCGGAGCGCGGACGGCTCGTCCGCGTGTTGACGGCAGCCGAATGAACACGCGGACGAGCTGTCCGCGCTTCTTGCCTTCCACGCCGTCACTGGTTTAAGGTCGAACCATGAACAGTGGCCTCCGCGTCGCCACGCCACCTCCGAAACCGTTGATGGTTTACGACGGCGACTGCAATTTTTGCACGCACTGGATCCGGCGCTGGCAGCAAATGACCGGCGAAAGTGTGGATTATCTGCGCGCCCAGGACCCGCGCGTTCAGGCGCAATTCCCTGAAATTCCCCGGGAACAGTTCGATACCGCCGTCCAACTCATCGAAACCGACGGTTCGGTTTATTCGGGTGCAGAAGCCGTCTTCCGCGCGCTGGCGCACAATCCGAGGCGTCAATGGCCCTTGCGCATCTACGCGAACTCGCCGGTATTTGCCGACGCTACGGAATGGGCTTACGACCGGGTCGCCCAAAACAGGGCCCGGTTTTCCCGCCTGACGCGCTGGTTTTGGGGGGCGGCACGTTGAGCAACCGGCACAGCGGCGAATATCTGCCGCCGATTTCACTGTCTGATTTAAAAAAAACTGGAACTTCCTCTCGACAGGAGACAACACATTGTTAATTTCGCAGCGGCCATGGCCAAAACCAAACGCATCGGGATTTTAACCTCGGGCGGGGACAGCCCCGCCTTGAACGCCGCCATCCGGGGGGTGGGCAAGACCGCGCTCGGTTTCTACGGCATGGAGATCATCGGTTTTCGCGATGGCTTCCGTGGTTTGGTGGAAGACCGGCGGTTGAAACTCGACAAGGCTGCGCTTTCTGGAATTCTCACCCTCGGGGGCACCATTCTCGGCACCAGCCGCGACAAACCGCACCGCATGTTGATTGACGGACGCACGCGCGACATGACGGATGTGATCGTTGAAAATTACAAGAAAAACGATCTGAACGCGCTCGTCTGCCTGGGCGGCGGCGGCACGCAGAAAAACGCGCTTTACCTCGCCAAGGCCGGGATCAACGTGATTACGCTGCCGAAGACGATTGACAACGACGTGGTGCTGACGGATTCGACCTTTGGTTTCGCCACGGCGCTGGACATCGCGACCGAGGCGATTGACCGGTTGCACAGCACGGCGCACAGTCATCATCGCATTGTGGTGGCTGAAATCATGGGGCATCGCGCGGGCTGGCTGACGTTGGGGGCGGGCATCGCGGGCGGCGCGGACGTGATTTTGATTCCGGAGATTCCCTACGACGTGCAGAAGATCGCCGATGCCATCAAGCGCCGCAGCCGGCACGGGACGAATTTCAGCATTGTGGCCGTGGCCGAAGGCGCGATGAGTCTGGAAGATGCGCGCACCTTCAAGTCCGCCGAAAGCAAACGCGAACGCGCCCGGACATTGCATGATAAAAAAGAGGCGAAGAACGAACTCGCCGCCCTGGAAGCGCGCCATACGGGAAACACCATGCGGCTGGCCCGGCAACTGGAGGACCTGACGCACCTTGAATCCCGGGTGACCATCCTGGGCTACGTGCAACGCGGCGGCACACCGTCACCGGCCGACCGGCTCCTGGCCACGCGGCTGGGCAGCGCGTGTGCCGACTTGATCAATGAAGGCGTCTTTGGCGTGATGGTGGCCGCGCGCGGCGACCGGACGGAGCCGGTGCCGCTGGACAAGGTTGCCGGCAAACGCAAAATTGTTTCGCCGGACCATTCCTGGGTGGAAACGGCCCGGCGCGTGGGAACCTGTCTGGGGGACTAGGCTTTGATGACGGTCGCGCCCGCGGCCGGACGCGAATTAAAAATCATGCAGTCAATGCCGGTTTTTGTCTTGTAGGCCGAGCTGATGTTTCTTGAAATGGATTCAATGGCATCGGCTTTCACCAGTGCCACCGTGCAGCCGCCAAAGCCGCCGCCGGTCATGCGACAGCCAAAAACCCCGCCTTTGACGCCGATGCCTTCCGCGATTTCAACGAGCGCGTCGAGTTCCCGGCAACTCACCTCGTAATCGTCCCGCAATGAGGCGTGGCTGGCATACATCAGGTTGCCCACCGTTGGCCAGTTGGAGGCGCGAATTCCTTCGGCCGCATGCAGGGTGCGTTCAATTTCGCCGATGACGTGGCGCGCGCGGCGATAAATCACTTCGTCCATCCGGTTTTTTGCGCCTGCCAACATATCGGCGTTCGCATCGCGCAAGGACGACACGCCGAGGGCTTTGGCGGCGGATTCACACTGGGCGCGGCGTTTGGCGTATTCGCCGCCGGCCAGCTCGTGTTTGACGTTGGTATTGATGATGAGCAGGGCGACGGCGGGATCATCCATGGGCACGAATTCAGTCTGGCGCGAACGGCAGTCGAGCAGGAGCAGATGATTTTTCCGGCCCATGACGGAAATAAATTGGTCCATGATGCCGCAGGGTACGCCGGCGAATTGATGTTCCGCCTGCTGGCAAAGCAGCGCTTTTTCGACCGGGTCAATGGTTTTTCCGGTGGCGGTTTCCAGCAAGGTAGCGGTGCAGACTTCCAGCGCGGCGCTGCTCGACAAACCGCCGCCCAGCGGCACGGTCGAGTGCAACAAAACATCCAGTCCGGGCGACTCGATGCCGCGCGCCTGGAAACCGGCGACGACGCCGCGCGGGTAATTTGACCACTTGGGCCGGCCGGGTTTGACGGGCGTGGCCAGGTCAATGACGGCCGGTTCGGCGTCGGAGGTATCGCAAATTTGAATCGCCTTCCGGCCATCGGAAGTCAGGTCGGCAGCCATGACGGCATAACGTTCAATGGCCATGGGCAGCACGAAGCCGTCGTTATAATCGGTGTGTTCACCGATGAGGTTGACGCGGCCGGGCGCGGCGACAATCCAGCGCGGCGGGCGGCCGTAGGTTTTGGCAAATTGTTTTGAAATGCCGGTGGTGAGTTCCTGGAGTGTCATGAATAAATAAAAATCGCCGGGAGGATAACCTCCCGGCGAGCTGAAAATCAATTTATTTCAGGCCGACGGTGGCGTTTTCCGGCCGCGCGCCGCCCCGAGGAGCATGAGCACGCCGAAGACTAGCAGCACGACGCCCCAGATGAGATTGATGTTGATGCCCAGTGACAGCACCTTGTCGCCGCCGATGGCCCCCTCAATGAGCAGCAGCACGCCGATGAGCGAAAACATCAGGCCGATTGGCCAGCGGATATCGAGTCCCATAAAGTGAGTTCCTTTCGTTTTTCAGTTTACCAGAAAATGATGTTTAAAATCACGCAGGCAATGAGGAGCACCGTGCCGATGACCGGAGGCCGCTGCCAGACCGGGAGATTGTGGTCCACAGTTTTGGGCGTGAGCGAATAAACGAGTCCCTTCAATTGCTCGTCGGTCTTGGTGCGCCGTGTCGCCAGCGAGATGAACACGGTGGCGAGGAAGCAAATGGTGAAGGCGAAGATGGCGAGCCAGAAGTTCTGGGCCATTTCGCTGGGGAATTGGGTGACCAGGCCGAGATAGCCGCCTTTCATGTGATTGATGACGTGGCCGTCGGCGTCCACATTGCTGACGGTGGTGGTGTACGCATGAAAGACCGTTGAACCGGCAATGCCGGCAAAAAGTCCAAGAAACGCGCCGACGCCGGTCGCCCGTTTCCAAAACATGCCGAGCAGCATCGTCGCGAAGATGGGCGCATTCACAAAACCAAACACCAGCTGGATGATATCCATGGCGTTGTTGTATTGCTTGGAAACATAAGCGCAAAAGATGCTCAACACGATGCCGACCACGGTGATGCATTTGCCCATCCAGAAATAGTGCGCATCGCTCTTGTTCCGCACCAGATAAGCCTGATAGAGGTCATAGGTCCAGATGGTATTGAAGGCGGTGACATTGCCCGCCATGCCGGACATGAAGGAAGCGAGCAGGGCGGTGAGCGCCAGGCCCAGCAGGCCGGGCGGACAATATTTTTTCAGGAGCGAAAGAATGACGCTGTTGTAATCGTTCTCCGCAATGCTGTTGTAAAGCCCCTCCTGAATCTGGCTGTCGGAAAGTTTGTTCGCCGCATTGGCGGCAATCAGCTGGGTCACTTTGGTGTCGCTCACCTTCACCCCGAGCGCATCGCTGACGGACTTGAGGGCGGCCGCATCGGTCGGGCTGGAACTCTTTACCACGTCGATCGCCTTGGCATAATTTTCCTGCGAAACAATTGGCGGCGGGATGCGGTAATCCTTGCTGGGCATCGAGGCCAGGGCGATGGCGACCATGCCGGGCAGGATGACCAGCAGGGGGAAAAGCATCTTGGGAATGGCGGCGACGAGCGGGGTATTGCGGGCGGCAGTCATGTTTTTGGCCGCCATGGCGCGCTGCACCACCAGGAAGTTCGTGCACCAGTAACCGAACGAAAGCACGAATCCGAGACCAAAGACGACGGCAAACCAATCCACCCCCAGGGGATTGGCGGTGGGTCCGCCCAAGACCGGCTTCCACACGCTCGTCCAGGCATCCGGCGCATAGTGAATGCCAGCCGGCTGGAGATAGTAGGCAGACGGATTGGTGGCAACCCCTTGCAGTGAATTTTTCACCGAGTGCCATCCGCCGGCATCCCGCAACCCGAGATAAACCACCGGTGCGAAGCCGAGGACAATCATGAAAAACTGCAGCACCTCGGTGTAGATGGCCGAGGTCAGACCGCCTTTCAGGACGTAGAGCAACACCACCCCGGAGCAAATCCAGAGATAAATGTCATAGCTGCCAAAATTTATCCCGAAAACATTCGTGTCCAACTTCCACGGCAGCAGGTTGGTGAGCAGCCGGGCCAGCGCGTCCATGGAAATGCCGGAGGCGAACACGGTCATTACGGCAAACGAGAGCGCATTGAGGGCGCGAACGGGTTCATTGAAGCGCATTTTCAGGTATTCCGGCACGGAGCGCGCCTTGGACCCGTAATAGAACGGCATCATGAAGACCGCGAGGAAGACCATGGCCGGGATCGCGCCCACCCAATAAAAGTGGGCCTGGGCGATGCCGTATTTGGCGCCGCTGGCGGCCATGCCGACCAGTTCAAGCGCGCCGAGGTTGGCGGCCATGAAGGCGAGGCCGGTCACCCAGGTGGGAATGGAGCGCGCGGACGTCAAAAAGTCCGATGACGTTTTCATGTAGCGCGCGAGCACCCAGCCGATGCCGAGGACAAAGGCGACATAGGCAATTAAAATGGTGTAGTCAACCCAGGCGAGATGAATTGGTTGCATAAGGATTGGCGCATGATTTACGGAACAGTTTCGGCGATGTCAATTCAATTGCCTTTCATTCTTGCAGATTTTTTTAACCAAAACTGGACTGCAACCACAGCAACTTGTAAGATTTCACAGATGTTTCGCTCATATGAAACCAAGGGTTCGATTAGCAATGCAAATTTTGGCAAAACGGCCGACGGCCGTCCGGTTGAAATTTACACGCTACGAAATGGCAACGGCATGGAAGCGCGGATCGCCAATTATGGCGGCATCGTTGTCTCGCTCACCGCGCCGGGCCGCGACGGCCGGTTTGCCGACGTGGTCCTGGGGTACGACCGGCTGGATGGCTACCTGAAGGCTTCTCCCTATTTCGGGGCATTGGTCGGACGTTATGCCAACCGCATTGGCGGGGCGAAGTTTTTGTTGAACGGCAAAACTTACTCGCTCGCTCAAAACAGCGGACCTCATTCCCTGCATGGCGGCATCCAGGGATTTGATAAGGTTGTCTGGGAGGGCAGGGCGGTGGAATCGGCAAACGGGCCGGCGCTGGAACTCACCTACCTGAGCCGGGATGGCGAGGAAGGGTTCCCCGGCAACCTCACCGTCAAGGCCGTGTATACGCTTACGAATGAAAACGAACTGCTGCTTGATTTCCATGCGGCGACGGATGCGACGACCTTGTGCAATCTCACCCACCATTCCTATTTCAATCTTGCCGGTCAGGGCGACGTGCTGAATCACGAGGTTTACATCAATGCCAGCCGGTTCACCCCGGCGGATGCGGCGCTCATTCCGACCGGTGAACTCAGAGCGGTGGACGGGACACCTTTCGATTTCCGCAAGCCCATGGCCATTGGCGCGCGCATCCAGGCGGACGATCCGCAGCTTAAGATTGCCGGCGGCTACGATCAGAACTTCGTCATCGACAACCCGCCGGGCCGGCTCGGTCTGCACGCCCGCGTTTACGAACCGACGACCGGCCGGGTCATGGAGGTGTTGAGCACCGAACCCGGATTGCAGTTCTACACCGCCAATCATCTGGACGGCTCCACCATCGGCAAGGGCGGGGCGGTCCACCAACGTTTCGGGGCGCTTTGCCTGGAGCCGGAACACTTTCCGGACTCGCCCAACAAACCAAACTTTCCCCCGGCGGTTTTGTCGCCGGGGCAGACCTATCACAACACCACCATTTACAAATTCTTCACCAGGCTGTAATCTCAAAACCCAGAACCCAAGTTTACCATCATGAGCAAAATTATCATCTCACCCAAAAAAGGAAAACAGGGCATTGGCGCGGGCGTTTGGAACCTGGGGCCGGGTCGCGACCCGTTTGGCGGTCCCACCCGCCAGGAAATTCCCATTCTGGACCGCATCCCGCTGCTGGCGGAAGCGGGCATCACCTATGTCGAGGCGCATGACGTGGAAATTGCCATGAGCGAGGTGCCCAAGGCCAAAAAGCTCTTGAAGCAATACGGCCTGAAGATGGGCATGTACACGCCATCATTTTTTGCCGACCCGATCTTCAAGGACGGGGCCATGACCAGCAACGATGCCGGGGTTCGCCGACAGGCATTACGGAACGCGCTGCAGGCGGTGGATGCCACGGTGGAACTGGGTGCCGAGGTCATGGTTTTTTGGAACGGGCGTGAAGGATTTGATTTCGTTCTCGCCAAGAACGGGCGGGACTCCTTTCGCCGGATGATCGACGGCTTCAATGCGGTGGGCGAGTACGCCCGGAAGAAATACGGGAAACAATCCCCGGTGTTCGCCTTGGAACCGAAACCCAACGAACCGCGGGCCAACATGTATCTGGGCAACGTCGGCGAGGTGCTTTACCTGATCAGCCGTCTGGATCCCTCCCTCCAGCCGTTGTTTGGCGTGAATCCGGAAGTGGCGCACAGCCGGATGGCCGGGCTGGATTATGTCTGGGACGTGGAGCTCTGCCTGGAGGCCGGTAAACTTTTTCACATCCATTTGAATTCCCAGGACACCAGCCGGTACGACCAGGACATGCCCTTTGGTTACATGGAACCCTTGAAGGACCTCGCCTTGTGCGTGGTGTTGCAGGACGCCAAATGGGAAGGGATTCTCGCTTTTGATGTCAAGGCCCCGCGCACCGACCGGCAGGAGGACATTGCCGATATTTTGCACACCAGCGCGGCGAACCTGCAGCGGCTGTGGGCGAAGGCGCTCAAGGTGGACCGGCGAAAGATTGCGGAATACCGCTCGACCCAGCGGTACACGGCCTTGGGCGGTTACCTGGCCAAATGTCTTTATTGACGGTCAATTGACGGATTTTGCGGGGTTCGATAAAGAGCCGGCGTTCAGGTGTTCAAAAAACGTGTTTGACACAAGTGCGCGCTCCGCCAACATTCCCGAATGTATCCACACGGCTCCTGAACGGAAACCTACGCTAATCTTATGTCACGAAAACTAAACCCCTACGTCATTCTGTTGACCCTGATTGCCACCCTGGGCGGACTGCTCTTCGGCTATGATACCGCCGTCATCTCGGGTGCGGTGGGCAGCCTCAAAACCTATTTTATTGACCCGAGGAATCTTCCCACTGACAGCGCCAATTCCCTGTTGGGCTTTGTGGTTTCGAGCGCCTTGATTGGTTGTATCCTTGGGGGATTGATTGGTGGCTGGGTCAGCACCAACATCGGACGCAAACGGGGGCTTATCATCGCCGCGCTGCTCTTTTTGGTTTCCGCGATGGGGGCGGCGGCGCCGGAATTTCTGTTTGCGCCGATTGGTCACGGTGGACCGGGCTATATGGCAAATTTTGTGTTTTATCGGATCCTCGGTGGTGTGGGGGTGGGACTGGCCTCCATGCTTTCACCGATGTATATCGCGGAAATCGCACCGGCCAGAATCCGGGGCAATTTGGTGGCGTGGAACCAGTTTGCCATCATCTTCGGCATGTTGGTGGTATATTTTGTCAACTTTGGAATCTCCAAAGTGGGCGGAAGTGATGCCTGGCTTAATAGCATCGGCTGGCGTTACATGTTCCTGTCCGGCGCCATTCCCTCGGTTGCCTTCCTGCTCCTGCTGTTTTTCGTGCCGGAAACCCCGCGCTACCTGATGTTGAAGGGCAATGAACCCGGCGCGCGCGCCGTGCTGGCCAAATTGGCCACTGCGGAGGAAGGTGAACAGGAGATCACCGAGATCCGCGCTTCACTGGCCGAACATCATTCCGGCCGCATGTTATCCTTCGGCGCAATGCTCATCTTTATCGGCATCATGCTGTCGGTTTTCCAGCAGTTCGTCGGCATCAACGTCGTGCTCTATTACGCCCCGGAAATTTTCAAGAACGTGGGCTTTGACACCAATGCCTCCTTGTTCCAGACCATTATTGTTGGCGCAGTCAACCTCATCTTCACCGTGGTCGCCATTGTCACCGTGGACAAGCTGGGCCGCAAACCCCTCCAGATCATCGGCGCGCTGGTCATGGCGGTGGCCATGATCACCTTGGGTGCCGCTTTTGCGCTTCAAATCAAAGGGGTGACGGCCCTCCTCTGCATGCTGCTTTATATCGCCGGATTTGCCGTGTCCTGGGGACCGGTGGTCTGGGTGTTGCTGAGCGAAATCTTCCCCAACCAAATCCGTGGCAAAGCCATGGCCGTGGCGGTGGTCGCCCAGTGGGCCGCCAATTACCTGGTCAGCTGGACGTTCCCCATCCTCAATGAAAACGATTATTTGGTGAATGCCTTCCATCACGGATTTGCCTACTGGATTTATGGCGTCATGAGCATCCTGGCGGCCCTGTTCATGTGGAAGCTGGTCCCGGAAACCAAGGGACGCACCCTGGAACAGATGGAATCGCTGTGGCTCGAACATGGCAAAAAGCCGTAAGTTTGCCTCATTCCGTTATCTGGCGGGTGGTTTGATCCAAACCATCCGCGCAGTTTTTTCCCAGTCAACCCGCTCCGGCAGGGAACGGGTGCGGGAACCTGGATCCGTTGAAATCCATTGACAGCAATTTTATTCAAACGGTATTCAATTGTTAATGTCCGTCTTTTACCAGCAACGTTTTATGCAAACACGACTTCCCGTACTGTTCGCGGCCATCCTGGCCGCAGGCCTGTTGTCAACCCACGCGGCACCGGGCGCTCCGGAAAAGGTCGCGGATGGCATCGTGGTTCCGCTCCCGGACACGTTTCTGAAGGTGCAAGTCTATGCGGATAACATGGTGCGCATTGCGTGTGCGAAGGACCGGACATTCTTCGACCGCCAGAGCGTGGTCACGGAGCCCAAGCGGGCCGTCAAGACCGCCTGGTCGCTCAAGACCGAAAACGGCGAGGCCATCCTGGCCACCGCCAGACTTCAGGTGCACGTAAACCTCGATACCGGCGCAGTTTCGTTTTTTGATGCCACCGGGAAACCCATTCTGGCTGAAACACCCGATGGCCGGACGATCACCGCCGCCGAGGGGCAGGGTGAACAGACGTTCCACGTGCGCCAGCAGTGGGAGCCGAACGCCGATGAATCGCTGTACGGCCTCGGCCAGCGGCAAATCGGCATCATTGACATCAAGGGCTACGACCTGGATTTGTGGCAGCACAACACGCACGTCGTGGTGCCGTTCCTCGTGTCGAGTCGCGGTTACGCTATATTTTGGGACAACCTCTCCCACACACGCTTTGGCGATCTCCGTGAATTTGAACCCATCCCCCCGGGCAGCCTGATCGACGCCTCCCATCAACCCGGCGGACTGACGGCCGGCACGTTTACTACGGACAATCCCGACCAGTTGGAAGACGGGCACGCCACCAGCCAAATCGCCATTTCGGCCCGCGGCCGCGGCGCGGCAAGCCTTTGGACGCGATTTCAGGGTGAACTTGTCCCGCCCACCACCGGCGATTATCAATTCAAGACCTACTCAAACGGCCGCATCAAAATGTGGCTGGACGGCAAGGTGGTCGTTGACCATTGGCGGCAGGGTTGGTTGACGGAAAATGATCAAATCAAAGTCCGCCTGGAAGCCGGGCGCCATTATGCCATCAAACTCGAATACGGTGGCGACGAGGCAAAAACCATGGAGCTGACCTGGAAACCCCCCGACCCGGATGAGAACACCTCGCTATGGTCCGACGTGGCTGGCGGCGTGGATTATTATTTCGTCTATGGCCCGGCGCTCGATCAGGTCGTGGCCGGCTTCCGCAGTCTCACGGGCCAGGCGCCGATGATGCCGGAATGGGCGTTCGGTTTGTGGCAATCGCGTCAGCGTTATGAAACCGACCGGCAAAGCCTCGACGTCGTTAAAGAATTTCGTCAGCGCGCCATTCCATTCGACAACATTGTGCAGGACTGGCAATACTGGCCGCGCAACGCCTGGGGCTCCCATCAGTTCGATACCAACCGCTTTCCTGACCCGGTCGGCTGGCTCAAGGAACTGCATGCACTTCACACACACGTCATGATTTCCGTGTGGGGCAAATTCTACACCGGCACGGCCAATTTTGATGCGATGCAAAAGGCCGGTTTTCTCTACCAGCCCAATCTCAAGGAAGGACTCAACGACTGGATTGATTTTCCGTACACATTTTACGATGCGTTCAATCCGGATGCGCGCCGGCTGTTCTGGTCGCAAATCAACACCGCGCTGTTCAGCAAGGGCATCGATGCCTGGTGGCTGGACGCCAGTGAACCTGACCTGACGGCGTCGCCGCCGACGCTGGAAGGACAGCTCACCCACATGAACCCGACGGCGATGGGGCCCGCGTCGCGGGTGCTGAATGGTTATGCGCTCATGAACAGCATGGCGATTTATGAAGGACAGCGCCAGGCGGCGCCCGACCAGCGCGTGTTCATCCTCACGCGATCCGGTTTTGCCGGGACCCAGCGTTATGCCGCCGCCACCTGGTCCGGTGACGTCACCTCCACCTGGACGGCCTTGCGCAAACAGATCCCCGCCGGCCTGGGTTTCTGCCTTTCGGGCATCCCGTATTGGACCAGCGACAGCGGCGGGTACACCATGGAATCGCGGTTCTCGGCCGGGAACCAGAAACCGGAGGACGCCGAGGAATGGTGCGAGTTGAACGCGCGCTGGTTCGAGTTCGCCACGTTCTGTCCGCTGACGCGGCTGCACGGCGAACTGAAACCGCGCGAGCCGTGGACTTTTGGCGGCGACACCGGTCCGGCCTATCAAACCATCGTCAAATTTGACAACCTGCGTTACCGGATGTTGCCTTACATTTATTCGCTCGCCGGAGCGGTGACGTTGGAGGGCAGCACGATCATGCGGCCGCTGGTCATGGATTTTCCCGATGACTTGACGGCCCGGGACATCACCGATGAATATATGTTTGGTCCGGCGTTTCTCGCCGCGCCGGTCACCACCTACCAGGCGCGCAGCCGCAGTGTTTATCTGCCGCCAACCACCGGCGGCTGGTTCGACTTCTGGACCGGCGCCAGCACGGCAGGGGGACAAACCCTTGATGCCGCGGCACCCTACGACTCGATGCCGTTGTTCATCCGCGCCGGGTCCATTATTCCGTTCGGCCCGGAGCTGCAATACACCGGAGAAAAGCCGGCCGACCCCATCACCCTTTATGTTTACGCCGGCGCCGACGGCAAATTTACGCTCTACGAAGACGATGGCCTGACCTACAATTACCAGCGCGGCGCCTATGCCTCGATTCCGATCCGTTGGGACAATGACTCACAGACATTGACCATCGGAAAGCGTACCGGCAGGTTTCCCGGCATGTTGACCGGGCGCACCTTCAACCTTGTGTTGGTGGCCGGGGACAAGCCGGTCGGATTTTCCTTCACTCCGAAGGCGGATCAAACGGTTGCCTATCACGGCAAAGAGGTAAAGGTTACGTTCAAGCAATGATTCAATCTGATTAAAGTCAGATTTTCTGGGATGATAAACAGGAAATTCATTGGCGGCAAATGGCTGCGATTGCCGGTTGTTTTCGGTTTGTTGCTGCTGGGGCTGGGAACCATATCCTTGTGCGCCCAGGTCAAGCCTGTTCCGGTTCCCGATCTCGATACCAACAAACCCGTCGAGCAACGCATCGATGACCTGCTCGGCCAAATGACGCTGGAGGAGAAGATCTCGCTGGTTCATGGCGATTCAAAATTTACCACGCCCGCAATTCCACGGCTGGGCATCCCGCGCCGCTGGATTGACGACGGTCCGCATGGTGTGCGCGAGGACATCGGCCCCGCCAATTGGCGGCCCGCCGGGCACACGGACGATTACGCCACCTACCTGCCGTCCTTGGGCGCCCTGGCCTGCACCTGGAACGTCAACCTGGCCGCGGCCTTTGGCAATGTGCTCGGCCAGGAATCCCGAAAGCGCGACAAGGACATCATCCTCGCGCCGATTGTGGACATCGCGCGCACCCCGCTCAGCGGACGGATTTACGAGTATTTCGGCGAAGACCCTTTTCTGAACGCGCGCATGGGGGTGAATTACATCGAAGGCGTGCAATCGAATGACGTGGCCGCCTGCGTGAAACATTTTGCCGGCAACAACCAGGAGAACGGGCGGGGAACCATCAACATGGACATGGACGAACGCACCCTGCGCGAGATTTACCTGCCGCCGTTCGAGGCTGCCGTCAAGGAGGCTCATGTCTGGGCCGTGATGGGCGCCTACACCCGATTCCGCGGTGAACATTGCGCCTACAGCGATTATTTGATCAATAAAATTCTCAAGGGCGAATGGGGTTTTCAGGGGCTGGTCATGTCGGATTGGGGCGCCACCTACAGCACCCGCGAAGCCGTTCTCGGCGGACTGGACCTGGAGATGGGCACCCTGATTACCGGCACGGAACGGGAGCGGCCCTGCGACGATTATTATCTGGCCAGGCCGTTCATGGAGGGTATTCGCAACTGGGAATATCCCGTGTCGCTGCTGGATGACAAGGTGCGGCGCAATCTGCGCGTCATGTTTGCCACGCATGTTTTCGACGAGCGCAAACCCGGCTCGATCAACACCCCGGAGCATCAGGCGGTCGCCCAGCGCATCGCCGAGGAATCCATGGTCCTCCTGAAGAACAACCGCGATGCGTTGCCACTGGACGCGACCAAAATTAAATCGGTGGCGGTGATTGGTGAAAATGCCGTGCGCCGCAATGCCTCCGGCTTTTTCGGCGCCGGCGTCAAGACCATGCACGAGATCACCCCCCTTGAGGGCATCGTGGACCTTGTCGGCACCAACATGAACGTCACCTATTCGGTCGGCTACAGCAAAAACGGCACCAACCCGGATATGATCGAGCGCGCCGTCCAGGCTGCGCGTCAGGCGGACGTCGCCATCGTCGTTGCCGGCCTCAACCATTCCCGCTATCTGGATGACGAAGGCTGGGACCGGACCAATCTCAGTTTGCCATACGATCAGGGCGAATTGATTCAACGGGTCGTCAAGGCCAACCATCGGACGATTGTGGTTTTGATTGGCGGACCCGCCATCGACATGGACCCATGGCTGGCCCGGGTGCCGGCAGTGCTCCAGGCGTGGTACCCCGGAATGGAAGGCGGCCGCGCGCTGGCGCGTACCCTGTTCGGTCAAGTGAATCCGTCGGGCAAACTGACCGTGACGTATCCCAAACAGCTCATGGATTCGCCCGCGCACGCGTTGGGCACGTATCCCGGCACCAACGGCACGCTATTCTACAAGGAAGGCCTGCTGGTGGGATATCGCTGGTTTGATGAGAAAGATATCAAGCCCGAGTTCCCGTTCGGATTTGGTTTGAGCTATACCACGTTTGCATATTCCAATCTGAAATTTGTGCCGGGCCAGGACACCAACGGACCGGTGGTGACGGCCCAATTTGACATTGCCAACACCGGTGCCCGCGCCGGCGCCGAGGTGGCGGAGCTGTATGTTCATCAGGATCAGCCGGGCTTGCCGCGGCCCCCGAAGGAGCTTAAAGGGTTTACCAAAGTTTTCCTGAAGCCGGGCGAAAAAAAGACCGTTTCCATCCCGCTCGACCAGCGTTCCTTTGCGTACTATGACCCGGCGAAAACCGGCTGGGTTTCCGAAGCCGGCGACTTCAAGATTCTGGTGGGCAGCTCATCATGGGATATACTCCTACAGGACACCTTCCATCTCGCGCAAACCACGGTGGAGAAATAGCCGGTTCTCATTCACACCGCGCAAAGGGCAGTGTGCGGTTCACTCCGGGTTTGGCAGGCAGGCGGCCAGGGCGTAAACCAGCGCGGCGTTCCAGTTGATGGCAATCTCGTTTGACCGGGCGTCTTTCTGATCGTCCTTCCAATCGGTCGCCTTATCGTTGGGTCCACCGACCAGATAACCAGGCCACGGATCCACAATGTTGTCGGCGGCGGAGCGGCGATCGTGCGGATGCATCGGCGGCCGGAAACCGACGCCGGTCACAAATGAACGGCAGTAATAATTACGGCCAAAGAGGTAATTCAGCGCGTCCTGGCATGTGGCCCGGTACTCCGGTTTGCCGGGAACTCCGTTCGTGCAGGTCAAACGGTCGGCAGCCATCAGAACCATGGTCTGTCGCGCCACAAAACCATTATAGCCCCAGCCATGACGCGAGCCAATCGGGCAGGCGTAGCCATGCTCATGGGCGGTTTGCACCGTTTCATCCGCCACGGCCAGCAGATTGCTCCGCACCAGCGCCACCAGCGCCGGATCGCGACCGGAGCGCTGGGATGACAAATACGTCATCAGCCCGAGGTCCTTCACCTCATCCCAGTCGAACTGAAAGTTGACCTGGCCGTTGACCGCCCGGATGCGGGTTTCGAGGTCGCGCAAAGCTTCGCGTGAACCGGTGGTCTCCCAAAGTTCTGCCGCCGCCCACAAGCGATTGTTGGGAATTCCGTTCAGACGATGGCTGGACTCGCCAGTCTCCCGGATTTCGTAAGTGCCGGTGTGGACGCCGGCCGGGTCCGCCCGATGAAATTCCGGGTGCGCCTGTAAAAATTTGTAGCTTTTTTTGGCGGCCTTCAGGCACCGATTGGCGAACGCCCGGTCGTAGGGCCGGAAAATCCGGGCTGCCTGCGCCGTCATGCCCACAAAGTGCGCCGTGGCCTCGCTGCCCCACGGAGTGAAATAGCGCGGATCCGTCTCCTTTTCCGGCATGATGAACGGGCCGAAACGTTTGGTGGAAACCTTGTGATACACCGAGCCGTCAGCCGCCTGCATCGTCAACACCCAGTCCATCTCCCATTTCACTTCCGCCAGAAAATCCGGCAGCTTGCCGCCGGATTCCGGGATTTGCAGGCCGACCTTGCTGATTTGCGGGCCAAAATCCTCCCAGGCCCGGAACAGGGTGCCGACCGCGAGGCCGGCGTTGACGGTGTACTTGTTGTAATCACCGGCGTCATGCCAGCCTTTTGTGCCGTCCTTCCGCACGTGCCCGCCGCCAACCAAATCAAGCCACGCATCGTTGGTGTGGCAGGCGTCGTGAGCAAAGGTTTCACCATGGTACGTCGCGCTGACCGCCGTGCCGCAGCGCCAGAGATAAAACCCGAGCATCGCGGTTTGATACGGCTCCCGATAAACATCCGGTGCGATGCGGAACGGCGCGGACCGGCCCGCACCCGGCACTTCGAGTTGATAATCTCCGGGTTGCGTGACGGCGGAGAAATCGGCGGTGTAAAGCCGTTCCTGCGTGTCTTCGTTCAAAACCGGCCCGGTGACTTTGCCATCAAGAACCGTTGAACCGTCGGCGACCCGAATGATCGCGAAATTAGTGCAGGGTGTGGCGATGGAGGCCTGCTTCTCTGCCAGGGGCAGGTAACCAACGGTATTGAGCCGAATGGCGAGCGCTTCATTGGTTGCCCCGGCCAGGTTCATCACGGAAAGTGACAGGAAAGCTGCCGCCAGACAGATTTTTGCGCCGCGTTGCCGGCTGGTTTTCGACCGAAGAATGCCACGGGCCTTGACCGGAAAACACAGGATTGTCATGCGCGCAGTCAAACGGTTTTCAAATTCACTGGCAAGCAGCAAAGGCCTGGAGCGCACACCGCCTTTTTTGTCGAATTTGGCCTGACTTGCCGGAGGAGATGTGATAAAGTGCTGCTTTATGACGACTGAAATTGGAGAGAACGTAATCATCGAAAAGACGAAGGCGCTGTGTCAGGCCATTGTGGACCAGCCAGCCATGTCATCCATTCGCCGGCGGGTTGACGCTTTCTTGGCCGACGCCAGCGCGCGCGGGCAATACGAAACCCTGATGAGCAAGGGCCAGGCGCTTCAGGAAAAACATTCGCAAGGCCACGAACCGGAAAGTGCCGAGATTGCCGATTTTGAAAAACACCGCGACGCGCTGTTAAACAATCCCGTCGCCCGTGGGTTTATCGATGCCCGCGAGGAACTTCACAACATCCAGCATTCCGTCCAAAAATACGTGTCCAAGACCCTCGAACTGGGCCGCGTTCCCACCGCGGAGGACATGGAAGACCATTCCTGTGGCGACGGCTGCGGTTGTCATCATTGATGGTTTCCTGAAAGGGAGGCTTCGAACTGAAGCCCGTGTTCGTGGATTTGGCGTTATTCTGGTCGGCGTCAGTGCAGCTAATGTCGTTCCGCCTTGACGGTTGGCGGGATAAATTTATGATTTCCCGCCATGCACCGGCTCACAATCGTTTCTCCACAATCCATTTAACCCCAACCCGACCATTTTCTCCCAGCCAATCCCAACCGCCCAAACCCGCGTTTAACGAACATGCAACTTTCCTGGATCGATATTGGCATCATCGTCCTATATTTGATTGCCACTGTCTTCGTGGGTTTCTGGGTGTCCAAGCGCGCTTCCCAGAGCATGCGGCACTATTTTCTGGGCGGAAACCAACTGCCCTGGTACATGCTGGGGGTTTCCAATGCGTCGGGCATGTTCGATATCTCCGGCACCATGTGGCTGGTTTACGTCACCGTCGCCTACGGTATGAAAGGCGTGTGGCTGCCGTGGGTCTGGCCCGTGTTCAACCAGATTTTCCTGATGGTTTACATGTCCATCTGGTTGCGGCGCTCGAATGTCATGACCGGCGCGGAATGGATTCAGACCCGGTTTGGCAAGGGTGCCGGCGCGACCGCCGCCCACATCATCGTGGTGGTGTTCGCCCTGGTGAGCGTGATTGGATTTCTGGCGTACGCCTCCAAGGGCATCGGCAAGTTCGCCGGTGAGTTTCTGCCCGGGCATCTCTCGGATGACACCTACGCATGGATATTGATGGGCATCACGACGTTCTATGTCGTCAAGGGCGGCATGTTCAGCGTCGTGTTCACCGAGGTGGTCCAATTCTGCATCCTGACGGTCGCGTCCATCGCCATTGGCATCATTGCCATGGTCAAGGTCGCCCCGGATGTGCTTGACCGGATGGTGCCCGCGGGGTGGCATGACCTGTTTTTTGGCTGGAACCTCGGTTTGAACTGGACCTCCATTCCCGAAATCAACCATCGGATTGCCCAGGACGGCTATTCGCTTTTTGGGATTTTCTTCATGATGATGTGCTTCAAGGGCATTCTGGTCAGCGCGGCCGGCCCGGCGCCCAATTATGACATGCAGCGCATCCTTTCGACCAAGGGGCCCCGTGAGGCGGCGTTGATGAGTTCGACGGTCAATGTGGTGTTGTTTTTCCCCCGCTACATGATGATCATGGGCCTGACGGTTTTGGCCCTGACCTTTTACACCCCGGATCTGGCGGCGATGGGTGATAAACTGGACCTGGAAAAAATCCTGCCGCTGGCCCTGGCCAAATTTGTTCCCGTCGGCATCCTCGGCCTGCTCATGGCGGGCCTGCTGGCAGCGTTCATGTCAAATTTTGCGGCGACCGTCAACGCCGCGCCCGCCTATCTGGTCAACGATATTTACAAACGGTACATCAATCCCAATGCACCCCAAAAACGCTACGTGTGGCTGAGTTACATCGTTTCCTTCTCGGTGGTCGTCGTCGGTCTCCTGTTCGGCTTGATCACTCATTCCATCGACTCCATCGTGCAGTGGATTGTGTCGGGCTTGTGGGGCGGCTACACGGCCTCGAATGTTCTCAAGTGGTATTGGTGGCGGTTCAACAGTTGGGGCTATTTCTGGGGCATGCTCACCGGCCTCGGCAGTTCGTTGGTTACGCCTTTGCTGTTCCCGCAGCTTCATGCCATCAATACCTTCCCCATCATCCTGGGACTTTCACTCGTCGGTTGTCTGGTTGCCACCTTTCTGAGCAAACCGGAGGAGGCAGCGGTCTTGAAGGATTTTTATCGGCGGGTCCGGCCCTGGGGTTTCTGGGGGCCCATCCATGCGCTGGTGGTCAGCGAAGATCCCGGTTTTCAACGGAACAAGGATTTCTACCGCGACATGTTTAATATCGTGATCGGCACCATCTGGCAGACGTCCTTTATCGTGCTGGCCATGTTCCTGGTGACGCGCCATTTCCGCAACCTCGCCATCACGTTCGCCGTGCTCGTCATCACTTCGATCATTTTGAAATTCAACTGGTACGACAAATTGCCGGCACCCACACCCGATCCCGTGGCCGAACCTCCGGAGCTGAATAGTGCCGGTATTTCCAGACCCGTCGCCAATTAACTTTAACCTTCACCTTCATCATCAACTATGCGTTACGGACATTTCGACGACACCAAACGGGAATACGTCATCACCCAGCCCGACACTCCGCTGCCCTGGATCAATTATCTCGGCTGCGAATCCTATTTCGGCCTCATCTCCAACACCGCCGGCGGTTACTCCTTTTACCGGGACGCCCGTCTCCGCCGCCTGACACGCTACCGTTACAACAACGCGCCGTTTGATTTCGGCGGGCGTTATCTCTACCTCCGCGACAACGACACCGGCAAGTTTTGGTCGCCGTCCTGGCAGCCCACGCGCACCAAACTCGACCAATACGAATGCCGCCACGGCATGGGCTATACCACTATCCGTTCGAGCTACAGCCAGATTGAGGCGCAAATCACCTATTTCGTGCCGCTTGGCGAAACGCTCGAAATCTGGAAATGCTCGGTCATTAACCACCGCAAAAAACCTGCGAAACTTTCGCTTTTCTCCAGCATCGAGTTCTGCCTTTGGGATGCCCAGGACGACGCCACCAATTTTCAGCGCAATTTCAGCACCGGCCAGGTCGAAGTCGTCGATGGCGTCATCTACCACAAGACCGAGTATCGCGAGCGCCGCAACCACTTTGCGTATTTTGCCTGCTCGGCCAGACTCGCCGGCTTCGATACGCAACGCGACACGTTCCTGGGCGCCTACCGCAGTTGGGATAATCCGGCGGCGGTGGAGCAGGGGAAATCCTTCAACTCGATCGCCCACGGCTGGGCGCCGCACGGCTCGCATCACGTCAAGGTGAACTTGAAGCCCGGCGAAACGAAGGAAATCATCTTTGTCCTCGGCTACCATGAAAATCCCGTGGACCAAAAGTTCGACCCGCCGGATTCCCAGACCATCAACAAAAAGACCGTCAAACCCGTCATCGCAAAATATCTCGACGGCAATAATGTCGCGGCCGCCTTCGAGGCTTTGCGCCGGAACTGGGACGCCTTGCTCGGCGTTTATCAGGTGCAATCGCCCGATGTCCACGCCAACCGCATGGTCAACATCTGGAACGCCTATCAGTGCATGGCCACGTTCAACATGTCGCGCTCGGCGTCGTTCTACGAGTCCGGCATCGGCCGCGGCCTCGGCTTCCGCGATTCCAACCAGGACCTGCTCGGTTTTGTCCAGATGGTTCCCGCCCGCGCCCGCGAACGCATCCTCGACATCGCCGCCACGCAACTCAAGAGCGGCGGCGCGTTCCACCAATATCAGCCGCTCACCAAACGCGGCAACAACGACATCGGCAGCGGCTTCAACGACGACCCGCACTGGCTTATCCTCGGCGTCGCCGCTTATCTCAAGGAAACCGACGACTGGAGCATCCTCGATGAGCCGGTGCAGTTCGAAAACGAACCCGGCTCCGAACAACCGCTCTACGAACACCTGCGTCGCAGCTTCAATTACACCCTGGAACGCATCGGCCCCCACGGCCTGCCGCTCATCGGCCGCGCCGACTGGAACGATTGCCTGAACCTGAATTGCTTTTCCGACACGCCGGGCCAGTCATTCCAGACCACCACCAACAAGGACGGCACCACGGCTGAGTCAGTCTTCATTGCCGGCCTGTTTGTCATGGCCGGAAAGGAACTCGCGGCCATCGCCAAAAAGCGCCGGCAAAATGCGGAAGCCGAACGTTGCCTGGCTGAAACCGCCAAAATGGAGAAGGTCATTTATCAGCACGGCTGGGACGGCGAATGGTTCATCCGCGCCTATGATGACTTCAGCAAACCCATCGGCTCGAAGGTCTGCAAGGAAGGCAGGATTTTCATCGAATCGCAGGGCATGTGCGTCATGGCCGGCATCGGCCTCAAGGACGGCAAGGCCAAACTCGCCCTGGACTCCGTCAACAAGCACCTCGCCACCAAACACGGCATTGTGCTCCAGCAACCCGCCTTTTCGAAGTATTACATCAGCATGGGTGAAATCTCCTCGTACCCGCCGGGCTACAAGGAAAACGCCGGCATCTTCTGCCACAACAACCCGTGGATCATCATTTCCGAGACCATGGTCGGCAACGGCGACCGCGCCTTTGATTATTACACCCGCATCAATCCCTCCGCGCGCGAGAAAATCGGCGACCTGCACCGCTGCGAACCGTATGTCTTCGCGCAGATGATTGCCGGCAAGGACGCGCCCACGCACGGCGAAGCCAAGAATTCATGGCTCACCGGCACCGCCGCCTGGACCTACTTCACCGTCACCCAATGGATTTTCGGCATCCGCACCGATTACGACGGCCTGCGGGTTGACCCGGTGATTCCGGCAAAATGGAAGGGCTTTACCGCCACGCGCCGTTTCCGCGGCAATACCTACGTTATCGAGGTGCAAAATCCGAACGGCAAACAGCGTGGTGTAAAAAAGCTGCTCGTCAACGGAAAGGAAATCGCGGGCAACCTCCTGTCCGTGCGCCCACCCCAATCAAAACCCATCAATGTCGTCGCTGTGCTCGAAGGCTGACCGCCGCCATGCCAGAAAGGAATCACACCATGACAAAAAACTCATTCGGCCTGCTCACCCTCCTGTGCCTGAGTCTCGGGCTTGTCTCGTGCCAGACCCGGTGCCCGTTCGCCCCGGCCCGGCCCGCGGTCGAGCGCCTTCAAAATGGCGTGCAACTGACCGCCGGTCGGCAGAACGTCCGGGTGCAGTTCTATGCGGAGGACCGTGTCCGCGTCCTCAAATGGGTGGCCGGTGGCACAGCCCAAAAAGCGAGCCTGGTGGTGATTCAAACGAACCTGCCGGATTTGAACCTCCGTTTTGAGGAGAACCCCGACTCCGTCACACTGGCTTCCGACGCCATCGTCGTGCAGTTGTCCAAGAGCGACGGCGCCATCCAATATCTCAACGCCAGCAACCAGATTATTTTAAAGGAACAAGGCGGAGCCATCATTGCGCCGGTCAGGATCAAGCACGAATCGAAGGCGTTTAGCGTCCAGCAGAATTTCAAGCTGACGCCCGATGAGGGCATCTACGGGCTCGGCCAGCATCAATCCGGTTACATGAATTATCGCGGACGCACCGTCAAGCTGGTGCAGGCCAATACCCAATCCGCCATACCGTTCCTGGTTTCCACCCTGGGTTACGGGCTGCTTTGGGACAATTATTCCAAAACCATTTTTGCCGATGACCCGGACCACCTGTCGGTCTGGTCCGAGGTGGCTGACAATATTGATTATTATTTCATCGGCGGCAAAAGCATGGACGACGCCATCGCCGGCTACCGGGATTTGACCGGCCACGCGCCGATGTATGGCAAATGGGCCTACGGCTACTGGCAGAGCAAGGAGCATTATGCGACCCGCGATGAACTCCTTGCTGTCGCGCAGAAATATCGTTCGCTGCAAATCCCCATTGATGGCCTCGTTCAGGACTGGGATTACTGGGGCGGCAACACCAACTGGGGCAGCATGTTCTTTGATGAGAAGACCTATCCGAACCCGAAAGAGATGATTGATATCCTGCATCAGGAAAATTTTCATCTCATGATTTCCATCTGGGCCGGACTGGGGCCGGCCACGGCCATCTATCACGACATGGACCAGCACGGTTACCTTTACTCGCCGGTCGGCTGGGCCGGGTTTCGGTATTTTGATGTTTATAATCCCGCCGCCAATGATCTGTACTGGCAATACGCGAGCAAAGGCTTGTTTTCCAAGGGCATTGACGGATGGTGGATGGATTCGACCGAGCCCGACATCGTCAACGCCCTGACCAAGGAAGGCGAGGAATATGAAATGAAACGCGTCGAGAACAATCACCTCGGCTCCTTCGCCCGCTATCTCAACACCTATCCGCTGCTTGATACCGAATCTGTTTACCGGCATCAGCGCGCCGAGTCCGATCAAAAACGCGTTTACATCCTCACCCGCTCAACCTTCGCCGGCCAGCAGCGCGCCGCCGCCACCACCTGGTCGGGCGATATCGGTGCCAACTGGGATGTTTATAAACGGCAAATCGCCGCCGGCCTGAATCATTCCATGGCCGGAGTCCCGTATTGGACGTTCGACATCGGCGCCTTCAACATCAGCAGCTATGAAGGAGTGTTCTCCAATGGCGGCAAGGATCCCGCCTACCAGGAGTTTTACACCCGCATGTTCCAGTTCGGCGCCTTCAGCCCCATCTTCCGCTCGCACGGTTCGGAGACCCCGCGTGAAATCTGGGAGTTCGGTGAATTCACCAATGTCCTCGTCAAATTCGACAACCTGCGCTACCGCCTGATGCCTTACATCTATTCGCTCGCCTGGCAGGTGACGGACAACGGCTATACCATCATGCGCGGCCTGCCCATGGATTTCGCCGCCGACAAAAAGACTTATGGCATCGACGACCAGTACATGTTCGGCCCCGCCATCATGGTCTGTCCAGTGACGGAATACATGCTTCACCGGCCGCCGGAGAACAGCATCCTCATCACGCCGGAAAACTTTAAGACCAAGGACGGCCAGCCCGGCCTGACGGCCACCTACTATGCCGATTCAGATTACCACCAACTGGTGCATCAACAGATCGAAACCAACATCAACCTCTTTTGGTACACCGGCTGGCCTAAATACATCACCAGTCCCAAATTCTCCATGCGTTGGGATGGCAAGCTGACTCCGGCGGAAACCGGCACGTACCGTTTCCATTTCAAGACCTTCGGGCCAAAGCGGGTGTTTCTGGATGGCAAGGAACTGACCAACAATTGCGTCTCGACCGAAGGCTGGACCGTTCCCGTGGAACTTCAGGCCGGCAAGGAATACGACTTTGCCTGCGAGACGGCGAATTACACCCTGGGCGCTTTCCGCGCACAGCTCTTCTGGAAAACTCCGGAAATCTTTGCCGACGAAAAAATTGTCGAGGCTCGGCCGCAAACCCGGCCGGTTTATCTGCCGGCCGGAACCCAGTGGATTGATTTCTGGACCGGCCAGAGCCTCGCGGGCGGCCAGACCATCACCGCTGATGCGCCCATTGACAAAATCCCGCTGCTGGTCCGGGCCGGCTCCATCATTCCCATGGGACCATTCATTCAATACGCCGCCGAGAAACCAGCGGATCCCATCGAACTGCGCATCTATCCCGGCGCAGACGGCAGCTTCACGTTGTATGAAGATGAAAACGACAATTACAATTACGAAAAAGGCGTGTATGCCACCATCGCGTTTCACTGGGACGACGCCAGCCGCCGGCTCACCATTGATGACCGGAAAGGTTCATTTCCCGGTATGTTGAAGCAGCGAACTTTTAACATCGTTCTCGTCGGAAACAATCATGGAACCGGAGTGGAAACCACCGGCAACCCTGACAAAGCCGTATCCTACGACGGCGAACGACAGGTAATTTCGTTTTAAACTCCGGCTGCAGCCGTGTTGGAAGGGCAACACCTGCCGGTTCGGGCGTCGGACGGATTCAGGTAGTAGCACAAATTGCGGTTTTCGGAGCGCGGAGCATTGCTCCGCGAGAACCAAGGGTTACGCTGGCGGAGCAATGCTCCGCGCTCCATTTAAACCGTACCACTACCCGGATTCAACCGCAGTTGACAAACCGTGCGGTTATGAGATGCTGCGCACCTTCTTTTTGAGTGCCTCGGTAGCTCAATTGGTAGAGCAGTTGACTCTTAATCAATTGGTTCACGGTTCGAGTCCGTGCCGGGGCACCATTTGCGCTGAAGTTTTGATAAGATGAGCCGATATGCTTTGCTTGAAAGAGAGCAGCCCCGAAGGCTTTCGGGGTTGGTTCACGGTTCGAGTCCGTGCCGGGACACCAACCTTCATGCATGATCGCTGGGCAAACAGCTCAGGCCGGAGGGTGATCTTCTTTCGGTGGCGGTGCGTGTGAAACGAAAGGGCAAATCGTCCAGTCAGTTTTTTGTGATTCCACTTTCCCGGTTTCCACTCCGCATTCAGTCTGATGTGAGCAGGGGCCGTATTCCACAGGAATGACCCCGCGACCGGGGACATTCACGGAGGTCACAACAAATTCGACGCGATGCTTGACCACCGAGCAGATGAAACGCTCAATCTTGATTTGTTTATTCATGGCAAGGTCGCCTGACGATCCGTAACCGCGAGCCACGGCAACCGGCTGATGGCTCGCGCTTCAAATTTGGACCCTGACCTTTCATCTCTCAACCAAAAACTTGCTTGTTGCACGGATTTGTCTCATTGAAGTGAAACGAAGTGGAAGCGCAGCGACGACGTAAGTGGCTGCGGCAAAGCCACTTGCAATGCCAGAGAGTTGGTCCAGCGCGGTGTTAAACCACAACCTCGTCATAGAATGCGCCGCTTGACGGCACAATTTTCTGGCTTATCACGGAAGCCGACCGTTCGGTAACGACGGTCTTTTTACCGGAGGATTACTGACCAATCTACGGCCTCTTTCTTGCGAAGGACGCCTTTTGCTTGCACTAAAACTGAAAGTATGAAATACTGTAAGTATGACAAAGGTCATCAATATTAACCATCGCGGCATCCTGACGTTGCCCAAGGAGATGAGGCGGCGTCTGGGTGTCAACGGCAACAGCCAGATCATCGCCGAGGAAACGGGCGATGGTGTTTTGCTGCGCGCCGGGATCACCCTCCCCGTCGAACTTTATTCGGACAAGCGTTTGGCTGAATTCGACCGCAACAACGAACAGGCTTTGGCCCGTTATCGCCTCAAAAAGAAATGAGGGTGTTTCTTGATGCGAACATTCTCTTTTCCGGCGCGCAACCGCACAGTCGGATGCACGCTTTTTTAGAGTGGTTGTTCAAAGAGGGTGAGTGCATCACCAATGCCTATGCTGCGGAAGAGGCACGTCGGAATCTCGAAATGAAATTCCCTGCGGCATTGCCTCATCTGGATTCTTTGATTGGAAAATGTGAATTGATCCCCGCGCTCGTTTCTGATCTGAAAGCGGACTTGCCGTTGAAGGATGTTCCGATTCTGGGCGGAGCGATTGCCGGCCACGCCACCCATTTGCTTACCGGCGATGAACGGGATTTTGGGAAATATTGGGGTAAGACGATTCAGGGCGTGAAAATCGTTTCACCCCGGATGCTGGCCGAAGAACTGCAGTTGTCCTGACTCTCCACAGGTCGGTTTTAGGATCGCGGACTTTGGGGTTATACTTCTCTTCAGAACTTTTCGTTCGTCACAATTCTCCCGCTGACGAAAGTGCCGGCCGCGCTTCCAGCGAACTGAATAGAGTTTCTGGACCGCTGCGGGGCGTTTGATCCGGTGGCTGGAAAGCAGGTCAGCGAGTACCAGGCATCAGGGTGTGCTCAGACCCGCTCGATTGAGTCCGTATAGGTGTTTAGCCGGACGCCCAGCGTCCGAACTGCCAACTGAAATTAAGCCGGCCTGCCCACCATAGCTAAGGGCGAAGGTGGGAGAGCCGTGGTGGTTGGACGCTAAACGGAATTAAAACAATTCCGGATGGAATTCCTTTTGCCTGTTGACAGTTCGGGCTTAATAGGTGTTAGCAGTTTGCTGAAAAACTCCCAGAAAGTTTGAATACTGGCGAGGTAAAAAGGTCAGAGAAGGATGCGTGGAAAACCTCAAGCTCAACCCGAGTTTCTGACGACGATCAACCTGAACCAG
>Ga0182016_10000117_pt1 | contig 88496 bp, 83 predicted proteins | sample 712S2MmetaG_FD_120491 | JGI IMG/M metagenome (GOLD analysis project Ga0182016, IMG submission 120491) | Permafrost microbial communities from Stordalen Mire, Sweden - 712S2M metaG | ecosystem: Environmental > Terrestrial > Soil > Wetlands > Permafrost | place: Sweden: Stordalen | collected...
AACCTGGACGACATGCTCGCTGCCATGGAGGAAGCCGCCCAACCGCACCTTGCCCAGCAGCAGCCCCCAGAACCTGCAAACGATGCACAAAATTGCACAACCATGCACAACGACGCCCAGCCCAAACCCGCCTCCCAGATGCACAATTTTGCACAACCGCCCGAAACCTACCGCCGTCCCGAACCCAAAATCGGCCGCAACGACCCCTGCCCCTGCGGCAGCACCCGGAAATACAAGCACTGCTGCCTCAATAAGCCCGCCGCCGCCTGACGGCTAAGTTCACAGGTTCATAATTCGCTGATGTAGTGTCCAATAAATAACTGGTCAGACCATGTATTACGGCCCACCGATTCTACGCTGTGGGGCAGCCAATCATGGCTGCAGCCGCCTTTCAGGCGGCTCTTCGCTTCGCGAACCTGCCCACCTGTTTTTTGACCCGACGCTAACGTATTTCCGGGCAACCGCTCCCCGGCGGTCGCGGCTCGGAAACAATCGGAACCGTGCCGCGACCGCCAGTGAGCGGTTTCTTAATCCGTGGCCGTAATTCCGAAATCGGGTGCTAAGTTGTCGCTGACTGGCGCCGGTGCCCGCCAAGCGCTGATCCTTTAGCTGATCGCTGATCGCTGACCGCTGACCGCTTTTTCGCACGGCAGCCTCAGCCGCACCCGGAACGATCCCTCCCGCTGGCCGGCTTCCATGCTGGCCTCGTCGCCGTAGCTCACCTCCAGGCGGCGGCGAACATGCTCCAGGCCGAGGCCGGACTTACGGGCGGCGCTCGATTCCGGGTCGCAGGCGTTTTCGAGCGTGATCGTCACCACGCTGCCCGTACGCTCGGCGGCCAGGCGGATGACGCCGCCTTCGGTCAGGCCGGAAATCCCGTGCTTCACCGCATTTTCCACCAGCGGCTGCAGCAGCAAGGCGGGGATGGCGCAGCCGCGGCAGGCGGATTCGATCGCTTCCTCCACCCGCAGGCGCCGGCCGAAACGCACCTGCTCCACATCCAGGTACCGGCGCGCCAGCGTCAGCTCTTCCTCGAGCGGGATCGTCTGCCGTCCGCCGAAGCCCAGGCTGGCGCGCAGAAAGTCCGCCAGCCGCACGCACATTTCGCGCGCGCGTTCCCCATCGAGCGTGGCCAGCGCCGCGATCGAATGCAGGCTGTTGAACAGGAAATGCGGATTCAACTGGGCGCGCAAAGCCTGCAGTTCGGCTTCCCGCGCCAGGGTGCGAGCCTCGGCGGCGCGGCGCTCGGCCTGCCGCGAGCTTTCCACCCCCAGCGCCGCGTAGTGCAATCCGGCCGAAAGCAGGTAGAGCAGAAAGCCTACCCCGAACAGGAGGCCCAACTGCGGCGGCGGCACATTGAACGACCAGGCCGCGAATCCCCCGGCACCGGCCAGCAGCAGACCGCCGGCGGCCGCCGCGGCGGCAAAATTCACCGCCGTGGCGAAAGATGCCGCCATGGCCAGCGGCCGAATCCGGCAAAGGTACCAGGAGGATAGACACGCGAAGGCATAGAGGAAGCACGCCGGCCCGATGGCCGCCGCCCCCTGCCGCCAGCCGGCTCCGCCCGCCGAGCGGTTCAGCAATACCAGCAAGGCCGCCAACGGAACCCAACCCGCCAGGTAGCCCAGCAACCGGCGCCGCGATACCAGAATCGGATGCATGGGGTCAGTTCTTGATCACCACCCCGCCAAATACCGCTCCGCCCTTGCAGATCAACTGCTTGAAGTTGGGGAACTGGCCGGGGGTGGGGTGGTGGGTTTCGTCGCTGTAGCCTCCGAACACTCCCGCCCCCTTACACACCACGGACCAGTTTTCGGGAATACGCAACTCCACCCCGCCAAAAACCGCGTTGAGCTCGAGCACCGCGGAATCGCCCGCAATGTCGCAATTGCGCAGGTCGATTTCAAACCCGCCGAACACCGCGTCCACTTTGCCGCCGCGAAAATCGGAAACCACTATCCTTCGTTTGCCGCCGCCAAAAACCGCACTTTCGAAAAGCACGTTGGCGCTCGATGCGGTGGTGGCGTTCCAGGAGCGATGGCCCGTCCAAAGCCAGCCGGCCCTTTCGAACAGCAACATCAGCCCCAGGCCGATCAGCAGCAGCGGCCACATCTGGTTCCAACTGAACTCGATGTAGCCCAGGTTGTCGGCCAGCAGCAGGCCCCCGACCGCCATCAGCACGCCGCCCACAATTCGGTGCGACGCTTCGTCCGTGTCGACGACTTTGTACAGCCCGGCCGCGATCAGCGCCACCGGCCAGTACGCCCAGATTTCGTGCCAGGCGAGAATGTGCAGATTGTTGAGGAAAAAGATCGCGCCGACGGCGATGAGCACGATGGCCGGCACCAGGCGTTGTTGGGTGTCCCGCTGTGGTTCGTAAGAATTCTGTGCTTTCATGACCCCAGCTTACGGCCCGGCGCCGGAAGGAACCGTGCGGTTTTCGGCGAACGCCCGGTGGTTACCGGCGGACACCGGATTCACCGCCTTTAAGTTGTGGCCCCTAAACTGCTAGCAAAAACCATAACGGGAGTACACGATCATGTTAGTGGCAGCCGGGCTTGGGGTTTTGGTGGTGATTTGCCTCTTACTGTCCATGGTGCAGACACCGCCCGATGTGGGACGGTAGACACTACCGAGTCGGAGTGACACACTCGGCGGGCGACCGATGCCGAAATATGGGCGCGCCTCTACCCGGGCCCCCGCGCGCAGGTCCACGCGCCCTCCGTGGCGCCGGCCATTCACCGGATTTGAGCGGACGGATAGCGGACGCTGTCCAGTTGAAAAGAGCCGTCAACAGAATTCCCGGATATGCCAGAATCTTTGGGCAGGAATTCCGAAAAACGCAGGACTGCCGCACATCAGCGGACCTGTTCCCGCGCCGCCCCTCAGTGCCCCCCGAGACACTTCCGTGGATCAAGCTTTCAATTGCGCCAGCAACCAGGAACGGGCGAATTCCCAGTCGCGCTTGACCGTGGCGGTGGAAATCAGCAGGATGTCGCCAATCTCCCGCTCCGTCAACCCGCCGAAATACCGCATCTCCACGACCGCGGCCGCGCGGGCGTCCAGGCCCTCCAGGCGTGCCAACGCGTCATTCACCGCGGCCACCCGATCGTCTACTTCGATGGCATGGTCGCGGGCTTCATCCAGGGAAACCGGCCGTTCGTAGCCCCCGCGTTTCTGCATACTCCGGCGCCTGACATAATCTACGATCATGCGCCGCATCTGACGGGCGGCCACATGCAGGAAGTGCAGCCGGTTCTCGCAACTCACCGGCGCGCCGGAGAGCATATTGACGCACAGATCGTTCACCAGCGCGGTGGGCTGCAGCGTCATCATGCCGGGTTCCCGGCTGAGATAGATTGAGGCCAGGCGCCGCAATTCGCGATAAACTGCCTCGACGATGTGCCCGGCGGCGTCTTCGTCCCCTTCGCGCCACCGTACCAGCAGGCCGGTAATCTGTGAGGAATGGTCCGGTCCCATCGGTTCTCCAGTGATATCATAGCGTCTCCGACAAAGGTTTCCCATCGATGACTCCCGCGCGATTTCAGGAAATCCGGCAATTGTTCGAACGATTGATGGATTTGAATCCGGGCGATCGGGCAAATGCTCTGGCGGAGATCGCAAACTCCGATCCATCGTCGGCGGAGGAACTGCGGCGCCTGCTCACGGAACAGGCGCGCTCTACCGGGCTGCTGAACGGGCCGGCGGTCAAACTTCGGGGCGGGCCGGCGCGGCCCTTGCGGGAACTGGGCCCCTATTCCATCCGGCGCGAGATCGGCAGCGGCGGAATGGGTGTGGTTTATGAAGCCATTCGCGTCGACGGCGCTTTCCAACGCAGGGTGGCCATCAAGGTTCTGCGGCGCGACCTCAATCCTCACCTGTTTCTCGCGCGTTTCGACCGAGAACGCCAGATCCTGGCGCGGCTCGAGCATCCGCATATCGCGTCCATTTTCGATGCCGGCCAAACCCCGGACGGCGACCCGTATTTCGTCATGGAATACGTGGATGGCGTGCCCATCACGGCCTACGCCGACGCGCATGGGCTGAAGCTTTCGCCGCGTCTCGGTCTGTTTCTACAGGTTTGCGACGCGGTGCAATGCGCGCATCGCAACCTTACGGTCCACCGCGATTTGAAGCCCGGCAACATTCTGGTGACGCAGGCAGGCGCGGTCAAGCTCCTCGATTTCGGCGTGGCAAAACTGATGGAAGACGAAGCGCCGGGCAGCGACCCCGCGCTCACGGAAGCTCTGCTGCTCACCCCGGCATACTCCAGCCCGGAGCAGATCCGCCGCGAACCGGTCTCGACCTCGAGCGACATTTTTCAGTTGGGAATTCTGCTGTATGAACTGCTCACGGGCCGGCACCCTTTCCAGGGACGCGGCAGCCTGCCCCACGAAGTGATGCGCGCCATTTGCGACGACGATCCACGCGCGCCCAGTTCCGCCGCCGGCAAAGACGCACGGCAAATTCGCGGCGACCTGGACGCCATTGTGCTCACGGCGCTGCGCAAGCAGCCCTCGTGGCGTTATGCTTCGGCCGACCAGTTGGCGGACGACATCGGGCGCTACCGCCAGGGTTGGCCGGTGGCCGCCAAAGGGAACGGCCTTGGCTACCGGCTGCGGAAGTTTGTGCGCCGGCAGTGGCTGCCGCTCGCCAGCACAATCGCGGTGATGCTCCTGCTGATCGCCGGAATCCTGATTACGACGCGGCAGGCTCGACTTGCCGACGCTGCCCGCGCGCAGGCCGTGCGGGAACGCGCCGAGGCCGATGCGCAAAGGCATCGGGCGGAAGCCGCCCGGCGGTTCGCCGATTCGCAGCAGCAGGTGGCGGAAGCGCGCACGCGCGAAGCGGAAGAGCAGCGGCAACAGGCGCAGGCGCGGTACCGCGAAGTGCGGGCGCTGGCTTCGTCACTGCTGTTCGATATGTACGACGGGGTGCGCGATCTAGCGGGCTCCGCCACGGCCCGCCGTTTAATGGTGGCGAAGGCGCAGCATCAACTGGAATTGCTCAATCGGGACGGCGGTCAGGATATTGGACTGCAGCGGGACCTCGCGGCGTCATACGAACGCCTGGGCGAGTTGCGCGTGGATGCGCGCAAGCCGGACAAGACCGACGCCGCCGCAGCGGTACAGGCCTATAGCCATGGCGTGAGCCTGCGGCAAAAGGTCGCCAGCCGCGCGGATGCGCAACCGCGGGACCGGAGCGATTTGGCGCTCAGCCTCACCAAACTGGGCGATGGGCAGTTCTTCGCGAGCGATCTCGAGCGGTCCCTGGCGTCTTATCGAAGCGCTCGACGCATCGCGGAGGCGCTCGCGCCGGACTCCTCGGCGGCACGTGCTCTGGGGACGGTGGAAGAGCGGCTCTGCATCATGCTCCTGACGACGGGCAACAATGCCGGAGCGCTGGAGACGTGCCGGGATGCCATGGCGACCTTGTCGCCGCTGGCACAAACGTTGCCCGACGACCTGGAGGTGCAGCGGCTCCTCGCAGTCACGCAGGGGTCCTACGCCAACGCGCTGCGCTTATCGGGCAAGCCGAAGGATGCCGCAGTGCAGGCCGCGGCGGGATTGGAAGTGCTGCGCAAGCTGCAATCCATGGCCCCCAGTAATGCCGAATACCGCCGGCTGTCCGCGTCCGCGGAATCGATTCTGGCCGGCAGTCTGGTGGCCGCGGGCGACCTGGCGGGCAGTTCCGAAGCGTTCGGGCGCGCCATCCGGGCGACGGAGATCGCGGTGGAGATCGACCCTTCGGATCCGGGTTCTGCTCTGCGGCTGGCGGGTACGCTGCTGGCGTTTTCGCGGCGGTTGGCTCAGGGCGGCGATCCGGTGAGGGCGCGCGATTCCGCCCAGGAGGCGCTCCGCCTGCTGCAACTCACATCGGAAAAGCCCGGCGCCGGGCCTATCGAGTGGAACGAATACGCCGATGCGTTGCTGAAGACCGATCCGCCCGAACTGCGTAATCCGGCGAAGGCCCTCCAGTTGGCGACAAACGCGGTATCGGCCACGAAGCGGCGGAATCCTTTTTTTCTCGACACTTTGGCTTGGGCGTATTTTCGCACGGGCGACCCCGCCAAGGCAGTGGACACGGAGCGGGAGGCGCTGCAACTGGTTCCCGCGGACGCGAAAGGCGGGCTGCACGATGAACTCGCCCAAGGCCTCAGCAGTTTCCTCGCAGCGCGTCAATAGTACGGAACGGCACGTTTGAGCTATCCGCTGCGCCGATTGCGCAATTCCTTCTAGCGGGTTGAAGGCCGCTCGAAGGCGAGGAACAATCATGGCTAGTTTTTGTGGCGTGTGCGGATTTCCCCAGAACGCCGGCGTGGCGTTCTGTCCGAATTGCGGGGCACGGCAGCAGGCAGCCGCGAGCGCGGCGCCGGCGCCCCAAGCGGTCCCGCCGGTGATGGCTGCGGCGCCGGCGAAGTCCGGGTCCGGGTTGAAGATTGTGCTCGCGCTGCTGGCGTTTTTCGCGATCGCGGGGATTGCGGTGGTCGGCGGCCTCTTCTACATGGCGCACCGTGTGAAGGAGGCGGTGGTCGACAAGGCTAAGGCGTACGGCGTGGAATTGCCCAGCGCGACGACGGAGCACTCATCGGCTACGCCCCGCCATATCCCGAAAGGTTGCGGGGTGCTTTCGGCGTTGGAGGTGTCCAGTCTGATCGGCCAACCCATCGAGCGGGCCGAGCCGCAATCCAACGGCTGCGCCTACTTCGGCCCGGCCGGGCTGAGCGCCAAACTGGCGGACCAACTCGGCTCCAACACCTTCGAGAAGATGCAGACTCCCGGGTCCAACGTCAAGGAACCGGACATCGCCAACGCTCTGATGCAGTTGGGAGACAGCGCGCAAGGCGGCGCGGGAATCGAGAATAGCCACGGCGAGACGCCTCTAGTGTGGCTGATCTTCGATGAGGACGGCAAGGGGCAGATGACCGCGCTCGCCATGTCTAAAGCGCTATTCAACGGAATCGGGAAGGCGGCCGGCGACAAGGAAGGCGTTATGGGCGCTGACATCCCCGGATTGGGCGACCGCGCGGTGCGCCTGCAGCGGCTGGGATTGAATGTGCTCAAAGGCGATCTACTGGTGCGCATCATGGCCGGACCAGTGAGCGATCCGGATGCGAAAACGGTGGCAGTGGCCCGCGCTGTTTTGGATAAACTCAATTGAACGAATGGTTCAGTGATATGGAGGCGCAGATGAAAGTGCAAGGTTTTCCGTGGACCCGATAGAAGAGTTGCGCGCCCGCCAGCGTACCGCCGAACAAGGCGGCGGGCTGGAGCGCCGCCAGCGCCAGCACGAGGAGGGCAAACTTTCGGCCCGGGAGCGCATCGAGCTTCTGCTGGACGAAGGCTCTTTCGAGGAAATCGACAAGCTGGTCACCCACCGTTGCCGCGATTTCGGCATGGAGCGGCAGGTGATCCCCGGCGACGGCTTTGTCACCGGCTATGGACGCATCGAAGGGCGCCTGGTTTTCGTTTTCTCCCAGGATTTCACCGTATTCGGCGGCTCGCTTTCGGAAACCAACGCGCAGAAGATCTGCAAGATCATGGACTTGGCGCTCAAAACCGGCGCGCCCGTGATCGGTTTGAACGATTCCGGTGGCGCGCGCATCCAGGAGGGGGTGGTGTCGCTGGCCGGTTACGCCGATATCTTCCTCAGGAACACGCTGGCCAGCGGCGTGATTCCGCAAATTTCGGCCGTGATGGGCCCGTGCGCGGGCGGTGCCGTCTATTCGCCCGCCATTACCGATTTCGTATTCATGGTGGACCGTACCAGCTACATGTTCGTCACCGGTCCGGAGGTGATTAAAACCGTAACCCACGAGGACGTGACCAAAGAGGAACTGGGCGGGGCCGGCACCCATAATTCGGTGAGCGGGGTGGGGCACTTCACCGCCGCCGACGACGCCGAATGCCTGCGCATGGTGCGGCACCTCATCGGCTTTTTGCCGCAAAACAACCGCGAAGATCCGCCGCGCCGGCCCAGCGCCGACCCCATCGACCGCATGGATTCCGCCCTCGACCAAATCGTTCCGGCCGATCCCAGCCTGCCCTACGACATCAAGGACGCGATCGTGCGGGTGGTGGATGACGGTGAATTCTTCGAAGTGCATGAGCGTTGGGCGCGCAACATTGTGGTCGGCTTCGCCCGCATGGACGGCCGTCCCATCGGCATTGTCGCCAACCAGCCGGCGTTTCTGGCCGGGTGTCTGGATATCGACTCCTCGGTGAAGGGCGCCCGCTTCGTCCGCTTCTGCGACGCCTTCAACATTCCGCTCGTCACCTTCGAAGATGTGCCCGGCTTTCTGCCCGGAACCGGGCAGGAATTCGGCGGCATCATCCGCCACGGCGCCAAGCTGCTTTTTTCTTTCGCCGAGGCCACCGTTCCCAAAATCACGGTCATTACCCGCAAGGCGTACGGAGGCGCGTATTGCGTCATGGGTTCCAAACACATCCGCACCGACGTCAACCTGGCGTGGCCCACGGCTGAAATCGCGGTGATGGGCGCGGAGGGCGCGGTGAACATCGTCTACCGGCGGGAACTGGCCGCGGCCGCCGACCAGGATGCCGCCCGCGCCCAGAAACTGCGCGAGTTCCGCGAGCGTTTCGCCAACCCCTTCGTGGCCGCCGAGCGCGGCTATGTGGACGACGTCATCGAGCCGCGCGAAACCCGCCCGCGCGTCGTCCGCGCCCTGCGCATGCTCGAAACCAAGACCGATACCATGCCGCGCAAGAAACATGGCAACATTCCGTTGTGAAAAAGAAGCGGTCAGCGGTCAGCGGTCAGCGATCAGCTTTCAGCTTAAACCCAGGCTTCGGGGCGGGGTTAGCTGATCGCTGATCGCTGACCGCTGACAGCTTTCCGCCGAAAGCTCTCCAAAACTTGTAACCGCCCGGGCGCCCGGCGCCATCTATACTGAAAAGTAAGGAGTTTTCCAAAACGTGAGTCCCTCATCTTCGCCCTACACCCCGCCGCCAGAGCACCGGTCGGGGTTGACAACCGCCCTGGTGGCCGGCGCCCTGATTGCCTTGCTGGCCGCAAACATCTATCTGTACGTTCAGATCGATCATGTGCGTGCGGATTTGGCCAAGACGCAAGACAAAATCTCGACCGACATCGCCAATATCCGCGACTCCTCTTCGGTCAGCGTGGCGGCAGAACAGCGCCACCTGGAAGCGTTGAAGGAGGAATTGGCCGCGGCTCGCGAGCAGGCTCGCACCATGTCGAGCCAGGCCAAAGTGGAAGCGCAAGCCCACGCCGACGCGGTGGCCAAGCAGATCCAGGCCGAGGAAGCGCAGATGAATCGCAAGGTCGCCGGCCAGATCAGCGACGTGCAGCAACAGGCCACCGCCGCCAATGCCAAGATCGCCGATGTTTCCACTGACGTCGGCACCGTCAAGACCCAGGTCACCCAAACCCAGTCGCAACTCGACAAGACCATCTCCGACCTGAAGTCGGTGCGCGGCGACCTCGGCGTGCAAAGCGGCCTGATCGCCACCAACGGCAACGAACTGGAGGCCCTGAAGCGCCTGGGCCAGCGCAACTACATCGATATCAAGCTGGGCAAGACCAAGCAGCCGGTACGGTTCGGCGATATCACCCTGAAACTCGATGCCGCGGACGCGAAGCGCAACAAATACAGCGTTTACGTCATGGCCGACGACAAGCAGGCCCTGAAAAAGGACAAGAGCATCAACGAGCCGGTCCAGTTCTACACCGTCAAAGGCGGCCACATCCCGTACGAGATCGTCATCAACAAGGTGAACAAGAACGAGATCGTCGGTTACCTGGCTACGCCGAAAGAAACCGCGTCGCGCTGAGATCTCCCGTGCGCCGTGTTAGGGCGCCTTCGCCGGGGCGGCGCGCGCCTCCTCGCCAGCAGGTATGCAAGGGGCCGCGGTCTCTCGGCAAAAAAAGGGCGGCCGGAAAGTGGCGCCGGCCGCCCATCGATCGAGGCGTTCCACAAATCCATCAGCTTTTCTTGCTCGATGGATGCTCCACCAGCAGGCGATTCTCCACTGTTCCAAAACTTAACGCCTGCGATGCCCGCAACCCGGCGATCTGTTTTTCCATGTCGCTGTTCACCGTCCCCGCCAGTGTGACGTGCCCGTTGTCGACGATGATATGGATCGGCGCCCGTCCCATGCCGGCGTAGCGCGACAGCACCGGATCCCGATAGATGGCGTTGGCAATTGTCCTGCGCAGGCGGTCGTCGAAATCCGACAACGGCAGCACCTTGATGTTATCGGCCACGCTGACCACGCCAGGCACCTTACTTACCAGGCGCTCGATATCTTGTTTCTTGAAAGGTTGAGAGACCGCGCCGCTCAGTTCGACCTGGCCGTTCGCAACCGTGAACTCGAGCTCGTCCCACAGGGTGTAGTAAGGGTACATGAGTATTTGATGAGTCACGCCGCGAGTGACTTCGGCATCGTCGGCCGCCAACGCGGGGCCCGCCAGGCACGACAAGCCCGCCAGCAGCGCTCCCGCCGCCAATATCCGGCTCCAATTTCCTCTCTTCATGATTTCCTCTCCTGCAGCGTTAGACAGACCGCGCGCCCGCCAGGTTTCGGGCAACCGCATCTCGAAACGGCGGGTTCTCTCCCGGCTCACTCCGTGAATGTTCATACAGACCTACCCCCGCGCACCCGGATATGCTGGGACCTAATGCGATTCCTGTGCGGCATGTTCGCGCTGGGCACACTCTTCGTGGCGTGGTGCCAGCCCTCCATCACCAGCGGCGGCGTGGTGAATGACGCGAGTTATTTTGGCAAAGGTACGGTGGGAGGTGGAATCGCGCAGGGCAGTCTGTTCGCGATCTTCGGTAAGGGTTTCGGACCATCCGGGGTGATTTCGACGGCCGCCGGTTTCCCTCTCGGCACCACGCTGGCCAGCGTCTCGGTGGATATTCACACGGGCGGCGGCGTACTAAGCGCCCTGCCGCTCTACATCGCCACCGGACAGATTGGCGCCATTCTGCCCTCCTCCACACCACTCGGCAGCGCCACCGTGGTGGTGAATAACAACGGGTCCGCCAGTCAACCGGAGCCCATCACGGTCGTCACCCGCAACCTCGGCCTATTCTCCGTCAACCAGGCGGGCAGCGGACCGGCAGCCGCGCAGAACGCCGCCGCCGATGGCAGCGTCACTTTGAACACCCCCATGAATTCCGCGCAGCCGGGCCAGACCGTGGTGTTGTGGGGCACCGGCGCCGGACCGGTATCCGGCAATGAAGCCGCCGGCCCTCTTCCCGGTAAGTTGAGCGGTGACAACTACACCGTCTACGTCGGCGGCATTCCGGCCGCGATTCAATACGCCGGCCGCTCGGGTTGCTGCGCCGGCATCGACCAGATCAATATCGTCGTCCCCACCAACAGCGTTACCGGCTGTTACGTTCCCGTGGTGGTGACCGGGCCGGGGCTGGCCGGTACGGCGCAAAACACGCAAATTCCCGCCGATCACGCGGTCAGCAATTTCACCACTCTCTCGATCTCCGCCAATGGCGGGGCGTGTACCGACGCCAGTGGGCTGAGCGCGGCGCAACTGGCGCGGTCCGAAGCCGCCGGCGTCATGATATTCGGCGCGCTGGCGTTCGAGCGCGCGCCGCAGCGTTTGACGCCCGCGACCATCGACAGCATGGCGGGCGGTTTTGGCAGCTACACCCCGGCCTCGTTCCTCCAGACGCAAGGCATTTTCGGCCTTCCCGCCACCGGTACCTGCGTGAGCTCTCCCATGCCACTCAGCCAGAGCGCCCCGGTGGACCCGGCTGTCAACGACTCGCTCCAGGCCGGAGCCACGCTCACCATCAGCGGAGCGGCCGGCTCCCGCCAGGCTACCCGCAACGCCGACGGCTCATACCATGCCGGTTTAGGCTCGGCGTCCGGTGCCCCGCCCTTTCTCAATCCTGGCCAATTTACCGTCTCCAACGGCAGCGGCGGCAGCGATGTCGACCCCTTCACCGCCGTGTTCGAAATGCCCGCCGCGCTCACCTGGACCAACAGCACGGCCAACTTCCAGAATGTTGCCTCGCCTACCCTAACCTGGACCGGCGGCAGCAGCAGCGGCACGCTGGCCGTGGTCACCTCGGTCGCCTACAACGACGATGCCGGCTTTTTCGCCCTCTGCACCGCCGATTCCGCCGCCGGCAGTTTCACCGTTCCGCTCTACGCCTACCAGGGCAACATCCTGCTGACCTCCGCCGCGCCCAGTTTGCTGTCGCTCGGCGCCAGCACGGTATCGTCGTTTTCCGGCAGCCCCCTCAGCGCCGGCTTCATCTGGGCTCTTGCCATGAACCCGGGCGTGTATGTGCAGTAGCGGAGGAAGAATCGGCTTGACAGATAGCGAATAAAAGGCGAATATAACCGAGGAGGTTCACCCTGACATGCCGATATCCGAAGGTCTGTTGAACGAGTTCGATCACGAAACTAAAACCACCCGCCGCGTCCTGGAGCGCATCCCCACCGACAAGTTCGCTTGGGCACCCCACGCCCGCTCCATGCCCATGGGGAAGCTGGCCTGGCACGTCGCCCAAATGGCGACCTGGGTGCCGGGCACGCTGGAGCAGGATTTTATCGACCTGAGCGTGCCGGGCCCCGAAGATCCCGTGCCAGCCACTACCGAGGAATTGCTGGCGGCCTTCGACAAGTACGCCGCCGCTGCCCGCGCCACCCTCGCCGCCGCGCCCGACGAGATTATGGCGAAGCCCTGGTCGTTGAAAAACGGCGAAATGGTCTTCTTCACCCTGCCCAAAGCCGCCGTGTTGCGCGGCTTCGTATTCAACCACATCGTCCACCACCGCGGCCAGCTCACCGTGTATCTGCGTCTGAACGAAATACCCGTGCCCTCGATTTACGGCCCCTCCGCCGACGATCAGAGCTTCTGACACCGCGCCGGGTCCACTTCGCGCGCCACCGATTTGGCCGGGGTGCTTAGCCGAACGGGGGGAATTTCGCAGCTTGGGCGCGGAAACCGCTCCCTTGCGGTCGCGGCTCGGTAAGTCACTGCAAACACGCGGTCCCCGCGACCGAGCCGCGACCGCAAGGGAGCGGTGGAGCGGGACTCACCCCCTCCAAAATCGGTTAAGCACCCGGTCCGGCGGCCGGCGGCGTGCCGCCGCCCCTATACTGGAAGTGGAGACATGCGGGCGAGTTCTTTGGTTTCTACGGCGCTGGGAGCGGGGTTGATTGTTTGTACAGTCTTCGCCCAACGGCCTTTTCGGGAGTATCCGGCCTGGGAATACAATAACTTCCCCAAGGCCAAGGATTACAATGTCCCCGCCGAATGGACCTTCGCGCGCCTGATGTATCCCACCTGGCACGGCTATATCGACTGGCAATCGGAAGCCAAGCGCGGCTTCGACTGGCATCAGGGCAACACCAACTGGACCATCGATTACCCTCGCTCGGACCGGCATCTGGCGCTGGCCATCCGCCGGCTCACCCGCATTGACGCCCGCTCCGCCGAGCAGCCCATCAACCTCGAAGAGGACGACGACGTATTCAACTACCCCTGGCTCTATGCCGTGGAGGTGGGCCACTGGGAACTGAACGACGTGCAGATTGCCAAGTTTCGCGAGTTTCTGGCGCGCGGCGGCTTCTTCATGTGCGACGATTTTCACGGCACCGCGGAGTGGAACGTGTTTCGCCACAGCATGGACAAAGTGCTGCCCGGCCGCCCCATCGTCGACCTCCCGGACAACGACCCCATTTTCCACACGGTCTTCGATCTCGAGCACCGCTACCAGGTCCCCGGCATGCAGTACACCCAGACCGGGAGCATCTGCGAGAAGTGCCCCACTTTTCCGCAATGGGGTTCGGGCGGCGATACTCCCCGCTGGCGCGGCATCTACGACGACCAGGGACGCCTTGATGTGGTGATCTGTCACAACATGGACCTCGGCGACTCCTGGGAAAACGCCGATGAGCCGACCTACCCCACGCGGTTCTCCGATCTCGGCATTCGCATCGGAGTCAACTACCTCACCTACGCGTTTACGCACTGACCGCCGGCGGCGCGGGCTTCTATGGCAAACTGGTTGGACTATGGCGCGATTGGTCGTTCGATGTGCAGGTTGGCTGGTGCTGCCGCTGCTGTTAGTGGGCGGGGCACGGTTGGTTCAGGCTCAGAAGGCCGATGGGTATTGGCCGGCACGCGGGACGTGGCAGCATCGGCCGCCGTCCGAGCTCGGTTTCGATCGGGATAAGCTGCGGCTGGCGGTGGCGTATGCCGAAGCCAACGGGAGCGCCTGGGACTTCGAAAAGGATCAGGTGCGGACCTTCGGCGCCGTGTTGGGACCGCTGCCCAAAACGCGCGCCGCCACCAACGGAATCATACTGCGGCACGGATATATCGCGGCCGAATTCGGCGACACCAAGGCGGCAGACCCGGTCTACAGCGCGGCCAAGAGTTTCCTCTCCACCGTCTGCAGCCTGGCTGTCGCGCAGGGACTGATTCATAACGTCGACGACCCGGTGACTCAATACATTCACGACGGCGGCTACGATTCGCCGCACAACGCCAAAATCACCTGGAAGAATCACCTCCAGCAGGCCAGCGAATGGGAAGGCAATTTGTGGGGCAAGAACGCCGATTTTGTGGGCCTGGAGCAGTTTGGCAACGGCCGCCGCGAGCCGCGCGAGATTCACGAACCCGGCACCTATTACGAGTACAACGACGTCCGCATCAACCGCCTTTCGCTGTCGCTGCTGCGGCTGTTCGGCAAGGGACTTCCCGAGGTGTTGAAGACCGAAATCATGGATCCCATCGGAGCCTCGGCGGACTGGCGCTGGCTGGGTTACAACAACTCGGTGGTTGAGATCGGAGGACGCCAGATCGCTTCCGTATCGGGCGGCACGCGTTGGGGCGGCGGGCTATGGATCGATTCCGGAGATCTGGCGCGTTTCGGCCTGCTCATACTGAATCGCGGTAAGTGGGACAAGCGGCAACTGGTATCGGCCGAATGGCTGAAAGACGCCGTCACTCCCAGCGAGCACGGCCCCGACTATGGCTATCTCTGGTGGTTGAACACCCAAAGGAAACAATGGCCCAGCGGCCCGGCAACCAGCTTTGCCGCTCTCGGCAACGGATCCAACTGCATCTGGATCGATCCGGATCACGATATCGTGTTCGTCTGGCACTGGTATCGCAACCAGGCCATGGACGGCATGGTGCAGCGGATCGTAGCCGCCGTCACCGGCGAGTAGTTGGCGGCTTGCGCTCGGGCCAGAGCGCACTGACCGCCAGGCCGACGGCGATTCCGATCGAGACCTCGCAGAACCGGTGGGCCGCGATCACCCATTCGCTGTTGGAGCGGGCGACGAGCATCACAATCGCCAACGTGATGCTGGCGTACCGATACGCGCTGCGTTCGACCCGGAGGGCGGCACACAGAGTTCCAATCGCGAACACGCCGATGCCGAAGACGAGAACATTGCCCGCGAAATAGGTACCAAGCAACGCTCCGAGCGCCGCGCCCACGGCGGTTCCGGCCAGCCGCTGCGCCGAGATGGGCAAGGCCGCGCCCAGTGTCGATTGCATGACGATGAGAGTCGTGATGGGAGCCCAGTAGGACTCCGGCAGCCGGAAGGAGCGGGCTACCAGCAAGGAAACCACGGCCGCGATTGCCGTCCGCGCGGCATGGGTGATGGTCGGCGGGTTGTTCTTGGCGACGATCAAGTTGCGTAGTCGATCCATCGGCATATGGCTCACGTATTTCCGCGACCGTAACGGTTGCGTGGCCTCAATGGAAAATACTTTTTGGAATCATGGCGTGCACGCCTTTGGTGCCGTCCACGGCCTGAGTCACGTTGAAATCCACCGCCGTGCTGCAGAGCATGTAGGCGTCCTCGCGGGAGAGATGTTTCTCCGTCACCAGGAATTGAATGGCTTCGCGGACGGCCAGGCGCAGCGCCTCGGTCAGGTCCGGGTTGAGGCCCATGGCGATGTAATGAGTGGGTGTCTCGCCGCGCGGCCAATCGAGTTTCATGCCTTTGTGCACCACGAACTGGAAGGTCCCCAGCAGGGAAGTTTCGAGCGCGGTGATATCCACTTCGCCGTTTCCCTGGCCGGCATGGCCGTCGCCCGCCACGAACAGCGCGCCCGCGACGTGCACTGGAATGAACAGGCTGGTTCCGGCCACGAGGTCTTTGTTATCGAGGTTGCCGGCGTAGATCCCCGGCGGCGCGCTTGAAACCCGGCCCATGGCCTCCGGCGGCGCTACGCCCAGGCTGCCGAAAAAAGGATGCAGCGGAATCTCGATCGAATCTGAAAACTTTGCCACCATGCGCTTTTCGTCGAGCGGCAGGATCTTAGTCGCCCCTTTGGCAAAATCCTCCGGCGTCAAAACCCCCGAGTTCGGCCGGAAGCTGTTGTAAGCGTACGGAATGGCCAGGCGCGTCCGCACGATCCGCACCTCCAGCGCGTCGCCCGGCTCGGCGCCTTCTATATAGATAGGGCCGGTCAGGATGTGTCCACCCGGACCTTTATCCTTCACCTCGGCGTAGATCGCCTTCAACTCCGGCTGAATGTCGTCCGCTTTCACCCCCGCCGCGGCCAGCCGATCCGGGCTGTTGGTGATCATGGTCTGAATCTCCACCGTGTCGCCGGATTGAATGTGCAGCACCGGTTTGGCCGCCGACCAGTAGTAACCCCAGACCACCGTCGAGGGCGAAGCCTTGAGTTGATAGTCTGCCGCAAAAGCCGCGGCGGAAGCCGTGAGCAATAGAACCGCGAGTTTCATGATATCTGGCGATGATACCGCACCGGGACGCGGCCTCTTCGGCCCTTTCAATCAGCTCGCCGTTTTTCAGTTCGTGCCAGCCAATCCGCCGCGCATAGGTGATTTCGTGGCCCGGCAGGGAACGAGCGATCGGCTTTGGGGTGCCGTTATCGAACAATATCTTCATCGGCCGAACGCGGGCTCTTTGGAAAGGCTCTCGCTGGCGAAGCGCAAAACGGCTTTTACTTCCTCCGGCGTCACGTCGAACACTTCCGTGATCTCATCGACGGACATGCCGGCCTCAAGATTCTCGAACACCGCGTTGACCGGCATCCGCGTTCCTTTGAACACCCATGCGCCGCTGACCTTGCCGGGGATGCTTTCCACGGCGGGGCATTGTGACCAGTCTAGGCTCGCCATTGTTCGAACTCCTTCTTCACTGATGTCCCTTGCCATGTGCGTCAGTCTGTCCCGTTCAATGTCCAGCACTAATCCTTGCCAACGTCGTTTCCGGCGTCGGGACGAGCCTCTGTAATCCGCACGAAATCTTCAGGCTAGCGGCGTGTACAGAAAATCCGTGCTGGGGTGTAGTGGAAAAGCGGCCTCGCGGGTCTTAGTATTGTGCGCGCTGGCTGGTTCTTGCCGTGCCATGGCGCAGACTTCGGCGCCTGTTACCGTCGCGTTGCCAGGTTCGACTTTCGGGGCTGTTCGCGCTGAATGCGACGGGCATCGGACAAGCCGCCGTCAAATGGAGAATTCCAGTTGAGATGGAGGATCGCCGTCCGTGCGTCGCTCCGAATGGTGGATGACTGCAGCGGTGTTCGTGGTGTCGCTTTTATGGCTTGCTTGGGGAATCGAGCGGAGTGCGTTTGCGGGTATGTATTGCGATCCCGTAAGCCGTATCCGAGCCCAGGATGAAGCGGTTTATGGACACGAAGTCCTCGCGATGGCGGCCACGGGCAATTGGCTGACGCCCACCTATCTGGGCCGCTACGCGCTGAATAAGCCGCCGCTCCTGATCTGGCTAGCGGCGCTCGGTGTGAAGATCTTCGGGATTCACGCCTGGGCCATGCGGCTGCCGTCCCTGGTGGCGGGCGCACTGCTGTCGGCCCTGGTGTTCGCCTTGGGACTTCGTTATCACTCCGCGGTTGCGGCGCTCGGTGGAAGCCTCCTGCTGGTGTCGAGCCACCTGTTTTACGTCTTCGCGCGGCTGGTGATGACGGATATGCTGCTGACCCTGTGCTTCGTGGCCGCGGTGTGGGTGCTGGCGACGGACCCGTGCCTGGGCCGCGCACGCTCCGCTTGGTTGGTAGGGTTGTGCTCGGGCGCCGGCATCATGACCAAGGGCGCGGCAGGCGTGTTGCCGCTGCTAGCAGTCGCGGTGTACGCCGCACTCCTGCCGAGACATCGGCGGCCGCGTCCGGCGCGCCTTCTATGGCCCGTCGCGATAGCGTTTGCGTTGGCGCTGCCGTGGCATCTTTACCAGCTTTGGATACACCCCCGATGGTTCACGGCGGAATACATTCTCACCCAACATCTGGCGGTAGGGCTGACATCACCGCCCCAGCATTCCAGCGAGAGCCACCTTTTGTTTTACTCCCGCCGGCTGTTCGCCATGGATCCGGCGCTGGCGATACTGGCGGCTATCGCGCTCATCCCATTCGCAAAGCGATGGCGGCGGCACACCGCCGTGATCGCCTCGGGCGTGACGGTGATTGCCGCACTCGGAGCGTTTCGCTACCGCTCCGCCTACTACGTGCTGCCGTTGCTGCCGTTAATGGCACTGATCGCGGCGAGCCAGATGGCGGCGCTCCGGCCCCGCTTCCGGGCGCTGGCGTTGGTTGGCTTGTGCGCTGCCACCGCGATCAAGCTATGGGCCGGCTCGCCAGTTTGGGGAATCCCGGCCGGTCGCGAGTGGAAGCTCCCGGAGGCCGCCGGGGAGGTGCGCTATTGCCAGCAAAAGCGGGGCAACGAATTGATCATAGTCGAACCCAACGACGAGTATTACTCTTCCGACTTACCGCTCAATCGCGTGCGGTACTGCTTCATCAGGGCTCCGTCGGCGCCCCGATTCTACTCGGCCATCGATTTCGACTGGCTGGGCGTTTCCGTGACCGTGGACCAGTTCGACCGGTTGGATGCGCTGCGCCCACTCTTTCTCGAACGCCTCAAATCGTTCGACATGAGCTCGGATCGCGCTTTGGCCACGGTGATCTGGGCGGGCTCGGAGGGCGAAGAAGAACATCTCATCGCAGCCCATCCGGAAGCGGATTTTTCGCTTCCCGCCCCGATGGCCGCGCGTCTGGCCTTAGGAGGCACGCGCGTTCTCGAACCGGCGGAAGCCGGCCGGGCGTTCCTGCTCTCGACGGCCACTGCTACGGCCAATCCTACGCGCGCCTGCGGCTTCTGATTCAATCTCCCGTAGACCATGGGTGCCGCGACCTCTCGGCACCCACGAACAATGGCCGGGAGCCTTTCACCTCTCCCGCATACTTTGCCACAAAAAGTACTTGAAGTATATTCGCCAACCCTGTATGCTGATGTCATGCCCCGATCGATACGAGAGCCGGTGGCGCTCGACGCGTACGCCATGGACAACCTGCGGTACATCCGCCGCGCCATGGAGCGGGCGGGGGAATTCACCGCCGTGCCGGGGCTGGGCGGGGTGCTGATGGGCTCGACCGCGCTGGCGGCGGCGTGGCTGGCGGAAAGAGAAACCAATCCCGCCCGGTGGGTGGCGGTATGGGTTTTGGCGGCGGTGGCGGCGGTTGGGATCGGGACCGCCGGCGCCCTTTGGAAGTCGCGGCGCGCGGGCCTGCCGCTTTTTTCCGGGCCGGGGCGAAAGTTCGTGGCCGGATTTGCGCCGGCCATGGCGGCGGGCGCGGTACTGACGGGGGCGCTGTACGAGGCCGGCTTGTGTGCCCTGCTGCCGGGCGTTTGGCTGCTGCTCTATGGAGCGGCGGTGGTCGCCGGCGGCGCGGCATCGGTCAGGGTGGTGCCGCTCATGGGGGCCTGCTTCATGCTGGCGGGAGCGTTTGCGCTGTTCGCCCGCGGCGTATCCCCGGACGTGCTGCTGGCGGCCGGCTTCGGCGGATTGCATATTCTATTCGGAACCATCATCGCGGTGAAATATGGCGGCTAAGAACAACGCGGCGTCGAAGCCGCGCGAACGCAAAGCGGCGGCTCTGGCCGTCATCGAAGCGGCGGGCAATACCCCGAAACTCGACAGCTTGATTCACGACCGGATACGGCTGGGGATTCTGAGCGCGCTTTCGGTGAACCCATCGCTCACCTTCGGCGACCTCAAGAAACTGCTCGACGCCAGCGACGGCAATCTCAGCGTGCATGCCCGCAAGCTGGAAGAGGCCGGCTATATCGAATGCGCCAAGTCGTTTGAGGGCCGCATGCCGAGAACCGAGTACCGGCTGAGCGTGTCCGGGCGCAAAGCCCTCGACCACTATCTGGATCACATGGAAGCGCTGATTCAGGCGATGCGCGAGCGCTGAGTCCCGGGGAATCCGTACGAAACAGGCTCTCTTATGCCCGATAACTTTAATCCTCAAACTGCTTTGCATACGGCGATCATCATGGATGGCAACGGACGCTGGGCGCTGGCCCGGGGATTGCCGCGCGCGGCCGGGCATCGCGCCGGCGTGGAAGCCGCTCCGGCCGCCGGCGTCGGCATTCTGACCCTGTTCGCTTTTTCCAGCGACAACTGGCGCCGCCCGCCCGCCGAAGTGAAGGCGCTGATGCGCTTGGCGGCGTGGTACCTGGAGACCCAGACGCCGCGGTGCGTGGCCGAGGGCGTTCGCGTCGAAGTAATCGGCCGCCGCGACCGCCTGCCGCCGCCGCTGGTGGCCGCCATCGCCGCCAGCGAAGCAGCCACGGCGCGAGGTACGAAACTCCGGCAGCGGGTCGCGCTCGATTATTCCGGCCGGGATGCTATTCTGGCGGCGGCGAGCGGCACCTCCGAGCTTTCCCGGGCGGGGCTCGACGAGCGCCTCGGCCCGCCGGTCGACCTGTTGATCCGCACCGGCGGCGAACACCGGTTGAGCGATTTTCTATTATGGGAGAGCGCCTACGCGGAGCTGGTTTTCAGCCGCGCCATGTGGCCCGATTTCGGTCCCGAGGATCTGGCCGCCGCCATCCGCGAGTTCCGCGGCCGCGAACGCCGGTACGGAGCCGTTCCGGAGGCCGAAGTGCGTTGCTCGGCCGGTTGGCTGGATTAAGGGAGCGGTGCGGCGGATGGACCGTTTAGGGCGACATTCTGCACAGATCGTGGGGCAGCCAATTCTGGCTGCAGCCGGCTTTTTGGCCGGCTCTCGCCCGGCAGGAAGACCCGCTGCACATCGAAAGAGCCGCCTAAAAAGGCGGCTGCGGGCAAAATTGCCCGCCCCACAACTTACGCAGGCGGGCGTTGGCTGGAAAAGTATGTGGCATTGGACGGAGAGTCCGCGCCACGAAGAAACGGTGTAAACGAAATCGGCGATTATAGTAGCTGAGGGGGGTCCGGATGCGCCGCTTCGATTCGGCTCGGGTTGGTGGCTGGCTGGTTGCCGCATCGATCTTGAGCGCGGCATCCGCGCCCACGTCGGCTTTGCGGGACACCAACGGCACCCCGCACCAGGCGGCGGAATGGACCGGGGCGCGGATCGCGGTGTTGTTTTTCGTCACCATCGATTGCCCCGTGGCCAACAGCTATGTGCCGGAAATGAACCGGCTCCACGACCGTTTTAGCCCGCGCGGGGTGCGATTCTACGCGGTTCAAGCCGACGTCACCATTGCGGAAAACGAGGTGGCGCGCTACGCCCGCGATTACCGCTATTCGTTCCCGCTGCTGCTCGACCCGCGGCAGCAACTGGTGGATTTCACCGGCGCCAGCATTACGCCGCAGGTGGCCGTGCTCGCGCCGGGAGGCAGGCTGGCGTACCTGGGCCGCATCGACGATCGCGTGGCGGACTTCGGCAGCGAGCGCTATCAAGCCACCGTCCACGACCTGGCCGATGCGCTGGAGGCGGTGCTGGCCGGCAAGAGGGTGGCCCATCCCACCACCCACTCCATCGGCTGCGCCATCAACCGGCTGCACGCGGCGGCGAGGTGAAGCGGGAGCTAGACCCAATGCTGTTCACTTAAGCAAGAAAAGCCGAGATGACTCTCGGCTCTGCAGGCTCGACAGCCTGCGCCACGAGTTAAGTGAACAGCATTGGAACTAGACCGGCTCCCAGGTTTTTTCTCGTCCGCTATAGATCGATTCGCGGCCCATGATTCCGGTTAGGGTGCTCTCGGCCGCGGCGAAGGCGGCATTTTCCAGGCGGCCATGGCGCGCGCCGTCGACAAAATCGTCCACCGCGTCCTTGGTGATGTCGTAGCTGGTGGTCACCACCACGGGCTCCTTGCCGCCGTTATACAGCTTGTAGCCCTTGCGCGAGGTGGTGATGGTGCCGTTTTCGCAAAGGAACGTCTCGGAAACGTCCGCAAATCCGCCTTTGGAAATCTGGTTGGCGCTGTAGCTGAACACGAGGCCGTTGTCGAAGTGGTAGGTGAGGGCAAGATTGTCCATGATGTTGCCGGGGCTCTTGCGGACCATGCGTCCGCCATAGCCGAAGGCGCGCACGGGGTGCATGCCGGTGAACCAGTTGACCACGTCGAGATTGTGACAGTCCTGTTCGACGATGAAGTCGCCCGATTTCTCGCGATAGAAAAGCCAGTTGCGCATCTCTTCCTGGTCGGCCGGATGTCCTTCGCGCAGCGGCAACCCGCCGCTCAGCCACGACGCCCGCACTTCCACGATCCTGCCAAGCTGGCCGGATTGAACGATCTGGTGGGCGGCTTTGTAATCCTTGCCGTAGCGCTGCTGGAAATCGATGCTGATGCGCTTGGTCTTGTCGGCATACTTCGCGGCCTCGACTACCCGTTTCACGCCGGCAACGTCCACGCCGGCCGGCTTCTCCATGAAGATGTGCTTGCGCGCCTTTACGGCCGCCTCGAAGTGGGGCGGGTGCAGGTAGGGCGGAGTAGCGATGTAGACGGCGTCGACGTCGCTGGCCAGCACGTCGTTCAGGTCCTTGAACTGGCGGGCTCCGGAGAATTTCTGCGCCGCCTGCGCAAGCTGGTCGTCATAAATGTCGCACAGCGCCGCCACCTTGGCGAATTCATTCTGCGCAAAGAAGGCGGTGATGGCGGTTCCGCGGCGTCCGCATCCGATCAATCCGACCGAAAGCGCGGAATTAGCCTGATAGCCCTTGACGACCTGAGGGGCGAGGATGAGGATGCCGGTGGCGGCGCCCTTCATGAAATCGCGGCGTGGCGTAGCGTTGCTCATCGTTGAGAACTCCTGAACTGCAAGTATATCCGGCGGCGGCGCGGATTTCAGCGCCTCGGCCACGAAGAGGGGCTACAGCTTCATGCGATCCAGCTTGCGGTAGAGAGTCTTTCGCTCGATCCCCAGAATTTGGGCGGCTTTGCTTTTGTTGCCGCCGGTGGCGGACAGCACGCGCCGGATCTGTTCCTCTTCGGCGTCGGCCAGGGTTTCGACCGGCTTATCGCGCGATTCCATCACCGTCAGCGCCTGCAGCACCGCGGCGGCGTCGACGCGCTCGGCCAGCACGCTGAGACGCTCGATCAGGTGCTGCAACTGGCGCACGTTGCCGGGCCAGGTGTAATCCTGGAGGGCCTTGATCCCCGACTCGGTGAGTTTGACCTCGCGAGAATAGAGCCGGTTGAACTTATTCAGGAAGAAGCGAGCCAACAGGGGTACGTCGCCGCGCCGCTCGCGCAAGGGCGGCATCACGATACGCACGACATTCAGCCGGTGCCACAGGTCTTCGCGAAACTTGCCGTCTTCCACCATATGCTGCAGATCGCGATTGGTGGCGGCGACAATGCGCACGTCCACTTTCTTGGCGCGGCTGGCGCCCACCGGGCGAATTTCGTGGTTCTCCAGAAAGCGCAGGAGGGCGAGTTGGAAACTGAGCTCGATGTCGCCGATTTCATCCAGGAAGACCGTGCCGCGGTTGGCCGCTTCGAAAACGCCCACCCGGTCGCGGTCGGCGCCGGTGAACGCTCCCCGCATGGCGCCGAACAACTCGCTTTCGAGCAGGGTGGGGGCGATGGCGCCGCAATCCACGGGCACGAACGGCTGGCTGGCCCGCGCGCCGCTGAAACGGTGGATCATCCGCGCCACCAGGTCTTTGCCCGTTCCGGTTTCGCCTTCCAGCACGACCGTGGCATCGGTGGGGGCCACCCGGGAAACCACCTTGTAAACCTCGACCATGCCGGGTGACACGCCGATCATCTCGGTTTCCGGCATGTCCTCTTCTTCGGCTTCGCCCTCCTGTTCGGCGCGGGCGGCCTCGGCGCGCTCCACGGCGTCCATCATGACGTCCAGGTCGAAGGGTTTGGCGATGTAATCGAAGGCGCCGCCGCGCGTGGCCGCCATGACCGTTTCGACCGTTCCCCGCCCGGTCATCAGGATGACGGCGCAATGGGGGTCTTTGCGCTTGGCGGCATCGAGCACATCGAGGCCCGTGCGCTCGTCGATATAAATGTCGGTGATGACGATGGGATAGGCGTTCTCGGCCAACCGCTCGATGGCCTCGCTGGTGGTGGACGCAGCTTCCACCGCGTAGCCCTTTTCCTCCAGCGCGAGTTGGATCGTGAACTGGAGCGCCGGATCGTCCTCTACCAGTAGTAGTTTCTCCATCAGGTTCGTTCCACCGGGTTTTCCACGGGTGCCTGCGCGGCCGGCAGAACCACCGTAAAGCACGAGCCCGCGCCGGGTTGGCTCGTCACCTCGATGCGGCCATCGTGTTGCTCCACGATTTGCTGCACGATGGACAGGCCGATGCCGCTGCCGGCTTCCCCCGATTCCTCGGCCTTCCGGGTGCGATAGAATTTCTGGAAAATCTGCCGGACTTCCTTCTGGTCCATTCCGATGCCTTGATCTTTGACCGCGATGCCGACGATGCCTTCGCTTCTTCGCGCGGATACCGTCACCTCGGTCCGCTGTGGGGAGTACTTTACTGCGTTGGTAAGCAGATTGTAGCAGGCGTATTCCATTAACTCGCGATCGCCGGAAAGGTAAAGGTCTTCCCCGACGGGCTCGATCACGACCGCGATGTGTTTGCGTTCCGCCAGCGGCCGGACGCGCTCCACGCATAATTCCACCATGGCCCTGACGCCGATCGGTTCCCGCTTCAGCTCCATCTGCCCGGCGGAGAGCCTCTCCACGCTTAGAAACACTTCCACCATCCGGGCCAGGCGCTTCGATTCGGTGTTGATCAACTGCGCGATCTGCTTGCGCTTCTCCTCGTTGAGGGCGTAGCGCGTCATCAGTTCGCTGGAGCCCTGGATGGCCGAAAGCGGCGTGCGCATCTCATGGGTAACGAACTGCATGGCCTGTTGGTAGCGGGTGCGGGCGGCGTGTTCCACCGCCAGGTCGCGCCGGATCACCAGATAATAATAACCCGCTGCCGCCATGGTACCGAGCGCGGCGGACAGAGCCGGCATCGAGAACGGCAGCACCAGGCGGTGGATAAACAGAATATAGGGCACCGCGCCGGCCAGCACCAGAATAGCCGCCGCCGCGGCGTAGGCCGGAGCGCCGGGAAGATACCGAAACGCCAGACCGGCGCCCGCCACCAGCCCCAGGCTGAAAAGCAGGACCCATGCGTAGGCAACGTCGGTAAGGAACAATCCCTGCGCCATGGTCTCGAAGGCGTTGGCGTTGATTTCCACTCCCGCTATCTGGGCCGCGGGCGCTACCGGGGTCTGCAATCGGTCGTGCAGGGCCGTGACGACGGTCAGACCGGCGAATACTACCTTGCCCGCGCACTGCCGCGCCAGCGACGGATCGTCGACCAGCTTCTTCAGCGAAATCCGGGGAATGGCGTGGGGGCGGTCGGCGGGGATGTATCGAACCCGCATGACACGGCTGTCGTTGCGGTTGCGGGTACTGTCGGTCTCCTGCTTGGGAACCGGGATGATGGTGTCTCCCACCTGAATATCCTGCGGCGATTCCAGAATGTGCGCGGCGCCGCGGCTGAGCCGAAAAGCCTCCAGCGACAGCGCCCAGCGGCGCACCTTGCCGATTCGCTTTTCGAGCGCAATGGCGCGCGTAATGCCGTCGGAATCGGGCTCGGTGTGTACCTGGCCAAGCGCCGCGACGCTTGCCCGAAACTTGGGCAATGGATCGTCCCAGCCCTCGCCGCTGCCCATGTCGCTGGCCAACACGACGCGCGGTGTGGCCGCGAACGCCGCCGCCAGTTCGTCGTCGGTCCTGGTATCCCCGGGATCGGCCAGGGTGACGTCAATGGCAATTGCCTTGGGTGCGGCTGCGGCAAGCGAGCGCATCGCGGAAGCCAGCGGGCCTCGCAAGTGGTCGACCCCATGGTAGGCATAGAGTGTCTCCTCGTCGATGGCGAGGATCACGGATTGGGTTTGCCAGGCGGGCGGCTCGTAGCTCCGGAACATGAAGTCGTAGGCCCAATGATCCAGCCCTTCGCCGAGTTCGGGCTGGAGGCTGGCCAGCACGGCGGCCAGAAAGGCGGCTGCCAATAGGCCCCCGTACCGCGCGGTGCTTTTCCACGCCGGACGCGTCATCATCATTAAGTATAGTAAGAGCTATGCACGGCAACCGTGGCGACGTTCCGCTCAATCGTGGGGCAGCCAATTCTGGCTGCAGCCGGCTTTTAGGCGGCCCTCGCCGGGTTGGAAGAGGCGCCACGCCTCGAAAGAGCCGCCTAAAAAGGCGGCTGCGGGCAGAATTGCCCGCCCCGCAGAGCGGCAAGCCGCAACGAAATCCATTTATAGAGTTCAATGCCCAATTGCGGGGCAGACCACGGAAAACGATGGTCTGCCCCACGGTGGAATCGTTGCGGGGCGCGAAGGGATTGCCTGGTAGTAGTACAGCTTATGCAGGCCAGGGGACGATGAGGCTTTCGACGTGAAACGGGCAGCCATCGTTATCATCTTGATTGCCGGCGCATTGGCGGCCCAGCCGCCGGTGGGCGTCGCCGGTGGTGCGGCCGCCAACCTGGTCCGGGCGATGCGCGAGCTGACGTTCGACCGCGATTCGTGCTACCGCGTTCGCGACCTCGAGATCGTCAAGGAAGATATCCGTATCTATTTGAACGACGGGCACTTGATCCTGAGCAAACCGCTGGCGGGCAAACCGATTGCGGCCGTATTCGCGGCCGACGTGGAGGGCGGCGACGGCGAAGTGCTCCTGCTGGCGCCGGATCGGGCCGAAAGGGCTTCGCTGGCTGCGCATATTCACTCGCCCAACCTGGACGAGCATTTCCTCTCGGCGCTGTTCGTTTTCACCGGCGACGATGCCAGCGTCCTCAAGGCCCAGATCGCCGCCAGTCCCTCCAGCCGCAAGACCCCGGAGGTGGGCGCACTGCTGGACGAAGAGTGGTCCCAGGTGTTCCACAATCTGAGTGGTGGCTACCGCGCCAGGCTGGTCCTCGACCTGCTCGGCGGACCGGCCAGGAAGCTGGGGCTGTTCACCGGCATCTTTGCCGGCCGGAAGCTGGGGAATTTCGAAATGGCTTACGATCCGGAAAGCCAGGAACAAGTCCTGGCGGGTGCCATCGAGACTCACGACGGCCGCGCCCAATTTCAGTCGTGGACCAGCTTCCCGGCGCGTTCGGCGCGACGCAACCCGGCGCCGCCGCGGCCCGATTTCACCGTTGCCGACTACCGCATCGACGCCTCCATCGGCGAAGACCTGGGGCTCGCTGCGGTCACTCGTTGCCGGATTGTGCCGCTGGCCGACAATCTGGCGGCCGTGGACTTCGATATCGCCGATGCCGAAAGCGTAAGCTCGGTGCGCGTGGACGGCCGCCAGGCGGAGGTGCTGGAGCCGGAGCCGGTGCATGGCGATGGCACACGCCGCGGCAGCGCTGCGTTCGCCACCGGCTTGTCCGGCAACAGCGTTTTCGTCGTGCTGCCGCCAGAGCCCATGCGGCTGGGGCGGACATACGAGTTCGAATTTCACCACGCCGGAAAGGTCATTGAGGACGCCGGCGACCGCGTGCTCTACATCGACGCGCGCGGTACCTGGTATCCCGCGCATGGTTTGAATTTCGCCACTTACGATCTGCAATTCCGCTACCCCAAAGACCTGGTTCTGGCCGGTCCGGGCACGCTCGTGAAGCAGCGGGAAGACGACCAGTGGCGTTACACCCACCTGCACACCGGCGCCGCCATCCGCCTGGCCGCTTTCAACCTGGGCAACTACGCCCACGCCAGCCAGAGCCGCGGCGGCTATACCGTGGACGTGTACGCCAATCGCCAACTGGAAGCAAGCTTGAAGCCGCGGGAGCCCCTGCTTGCCATCGAGCCCCGGAGCGCGCGTCCGCGAGTGTTGGGCCAGATCGTGCAAACCGCTCCCGAGGTCCCGCCCGATCCGCTTGGGCGCCTGAAGGACCTCGCCGCGGAAGTCGCCGGCGCCCTCGAATTCATGACCGCTCGTTTCGGTCCCCCAACCCTTCCGGAGCTTGCCGTGTCGCCCATTCCGGGCACCTTCGGGCAGGGCTTCCCGGGGCTCATCTACCTTTCCACACTGTCGTACCTGAAGGCCCTCCCGCGCAACCACGGCGCGCCCACCATTACCCAGGAGCTGTTCTTCGGCGAGTTGCTGCAGACTCACGAAACCGCCCATCAATGGTGGGGCAACCGCGTCACCACCACCAATTACCACGACGCCTGGCTGATGGAGGCGCTCGCGAACTACTCCGCCCTGCTCTATATCGAGAAAACCAAGGGAACCCGGGCCGAGGATCTCCTGCTGGACAGCTACCGCAGCGAATTGCTGGCCAAGGGCGAGGACGGCAAAACAGTCGAATCCACCGGCCCCTTGGTGATGGGCGGCCGACTCGATTCTTCACACCAGCCGAATGCCTACCGTGCCATCACCTACGGCAAAAGCACCTGGATCCTCCACATGCTGCGCCGCCGCATGGGCGACCAGCGCTTCCTCGCGCTGATGGCCGAGATTTTGCACCGCTACGACCACCGCTCGATTTCCACCGACGATTTCCGGCGCCTGGCCGCGAGTTTTCTCCCGCCTAAAACGGAGGACCCACGTCTGGAAGCGTTCTTCGATAACTGGGTCTACGGCACCGGCATTCCCGCCCTCAAGCTGAGCTGGGCGGTGAAAGGCAAAGCCCCCGCCCTGAAGCTGGTAGGCACGGTGACCGAGAGCGACGTCGACGAAGATTTCGCCACTGCCGTGCCGGTCGAAATCCAACTCGCAAGAGGACGCTCGATCACCCAATGGGTCCGCGCCGAAACCGACCCGGTGACTTTCACGGTGCCGCTGGCGCAGCCGCCGCTGAAGGTGACGCTCGATCCGAACCGTGGCGTGCTGCGGAGATAGCTAACCACACGGCTTACGCCGTGGGCTACTGTCTTTCGCCCAAGCGGGCGTCCCATGTCTTCAGATCTGAAAATCGATCTCTACGCTCTCGGCGGACCTCTTGGGTGTCACCGTCACGTTGGCCGCTTCCTGCACCACCAGCGAATGCGCCGGCACGCTCTGCATCAGGAAGACTCCGGCGCCGATGGTGCTGCCGGCCCCGATCACCGTGTCTCCGCCAATGATGGTGGCTCCGGCGTAGATGGTGACATGGTCTTCGATGGTGGGGTGCCGTTTCTTCCCGCGTAAGGCGCGGCCCGCGCTCAGAGACTTGGCCACCAGCCCGACGCCTTGGTACATCTTGACGTGATTGCCGATCGAGCTGGTCTCGCCCACCACCGTCCCGGTGCAGTGATCCACGAAGAAATGCGTGCCGATGCGGGCGCCCGGATGCAGGTCCATACCGCTCCGGGCGTGCGCCCATTCGGTCATGATGCGGGGAATCAGCGGAATCTGGTCCGTATACAGGGCGTGGGCCAGGCGTTGCACCGCGATGGTTTCGACAAAGGGGTACGCGACGATCACTTCTTCCTTGCTCAGCGCGGCCGGGTCGCCCGTGTACGCCGCATCGATATCGGTACCGAGCAGTTCCCGAATACGCGGCAGGTCGGCCAGAAACTTGAGCGTCAGCAAGTGGGCGGCGCCGGGCAGCGGCTCGTCCTCCAACTCGGCCGGCGGATCGTATTCGAGGCTCTTGTGGATCTCGGTCTCGAGGCGCGCCGCCACACTCTCCACCAGCGCGGCCGTTTGGGCGCGGATGGCGGATGAGTGCACCAGGTCTTCACAGAAGTAACCCGGGAATAGCAGCCGCAGCAGGTCCATGGTGATCGACGCCACAGCCTGCTTCGAGGGCAGATTCTTCCCGTCCAGGTGGTTGATGCCGCCGCGCGCATACGACGCCACCAGCAGTTCCGTCAATTCCGCCGAACTCGGCTCCACGGCTGCAGTATCCCAGCCCGCTTGGGGCAAATGCAACCCTGTCCTATCCCGCAAGCGTGCTGCGCTTTCTGCCAAACGGAATGTAGATGGCGAGGCCGATCGCGAGCCACACGAAAAACCGCAGCCACGTCAGCAACGGAAGACCCATCATAAGCACCACGCAACACACGATCGAGATGATCGGAAATAGCGGCACGAAGGGCACCCGGAACGATCGCGGCCGGTCGGGTTGCTTCGCGCGCAGCACGATCACCCCCAGCGACACCAGCACGAAGGCGAACAGGGTGCCGATGTTCGAAAGCTCGGCGAACGTGTCGATATCCCAGATCCCCGCCGGAATCCCCACCACGAAACCCGCGATCCAGGTGCTGATATAGGGTGTCTGAAAACGCCGGTGAACCGCCGAAAACATGCGCGGCAGCAGGCGGTCGCGCGACATCGCAAACCAGATTCGGGCCTGTCCGTATTGATAGACCAGCAGCGACGACAGCATCCCCATCAGCGCGCCGGCCGTCACCACCAGCCGCAGCCGGTTGTAGCCCAGCACGCGCAGCGCATCGGCCACCGGCGAATCGGTGTTGAGCGTCTGATAGTTGACGATGCCGGTCAGCACCAGCGAGACCGCCCCGTAGAGAATGGTGCAGACGATCAGCGTGGCGATGATTCCGATGGGCAAATCGCGCTGCGGGCGCTTGCACTCTTCCGCCGCCGTCGAAACCGAGTCGAAACCGATGTAGGTGAAAAACACGATGGAAGCGCCGGTTAGAACCCCCGAAAACCCATGCGGTGCGAACGGGTGCCAGTTGGAGGTCTTGATCGCCCCCGCCGCGCCGAAACAAAACAGCAGGATGGCCGCGATCTTGATGGCCACCATGGTGGTGTTGGTTCGCGCGCTCTCGCGAACTCCCCGCACCAGTATCCAGGTCACCAGCATGGTAATCGCCAGCGCCGGGACGTTAAACCAGCCGGCCGGTCCTCCCGACGCCGGAAATGGCGGAAAGGCCCATTGCTGCGGCAATCGATAGCCGATCAGGTTCTCGCCCAGATCCTGCAAATAAGCCGAAAAGCCGACCGCGACCGACATGTTCGAAACCGCGTACTCCAGAATCAGGTCCCAGCCGATAATCCAGGCCACGATTTCGCCCAAAATCGCGTAAGCGTACGTGTATGCGCTGCCGGCCACGGGAATCATCGACGCCAGCTCGGCATAACATAGCCCGGCGAAAAGGCAGGCAATCGCCACCAGAAGGAAGGACACCGTGATGGCCGGTCCGGCGCCGGGCCGCCCCAACTGCGAGTGTGCCGCCGATCCCGACAGCACCAGGTCGATCACCGTGGCGTTCAGAATCGATTTGATGGCGATGGTCTTGCCGGCGGCCGCCGTGCCCGTCAGCGTGAAAATGCCGCTCCCGATCACAGCCCCGATCCCCAGCGCCGTGAGGCTCCATGGGCCAAGCGTCTTGCGCAGCTTGTGGGTAGGCTCCTCGGAAGCCGCGATCAACTCGTCGATGCTCTTGGTTCGAAAGAGATTCACGGTGTCAAAGAGGATAGTGATGGCGGCTGAAGCGGCTAGGTAGCGCCGGCGATCTTGTCGCCAGTGCCTTTGGCCGTGTTAAATGGCATTCGTCGGCCGTTATTGTCCTCGATCACCGTTTGCGCTGGCCTTGCGTCTGGTGACGGATCTTTTTCTTGAGCGACCCGCGCGCCACTCCGGCTGCCCGTTTCGCTTTGGGCGCCGCCTTCTTGCGCGCCACGCGCTTTAGTTTCTTACGTTCTGCTTTGTCGGTCACTTTTGTCGTGTTCATCAGTTTCGCTTCAGTCCTGCGTATTTTTCGACGAGCTTTTTGAGCCCGACCCCGGGGAAGTTCACCGTGATCTTAGCATCTTCTCCATCGCCTTCGCGCCGTACCACCGTGCCCGCCCCGTACTTGGGGTGTACCACCGTCATTCCGGCTCGCGCCATCCGCGGAACGCCGGGCGCCGCCTGGGGCGTTCCCGTCGATTGCGCGGGCGCCGCGGGCTGCGGCCTGGAGGCTAGCGGCGGCCGGGCGGGCGGCGCTGCCGGCGATGGCGGTATCGGCTTCGGCGAGTTGAACGGAATCCCCCGTTGATTGAAGAAATTCGAAATGTTGTCGACCGAGTTGTAGGTCTTGCCCGTAAATGTGTTGCGCCGCGCGGCCTGCCGTACGTCGAAGCGCTCCGCCGTCAGGCCTACTTCACCGGGGACGTCCTGCACGCCCAGATCGACCGTCAGGTTCTCCGGCACCTCGCTCAGAAACCAGGATGGCGCCGATCGTTCCTGCTCGCCACCGCCGAAACGCCGCCGGAACTTGGCCCAGGTCAATACCAGCCGCTTGCGCGCGCGCGTCATGCCGACGTAGCACAACCGCCGCTCTTCCTCCATCGCCGCCTCGGAGTTCGCCGATCGGCTGTGCGGGAACAACCCCTGCTCCAGGCCGGTCAGGAATACCACCGGGAACTCCAGACCCTTGGCATTGTGCAGCGTCATCAACGCCACCGGCGCCGTCTTATCGAAGGCGTCGGCCTCCGCCACCAGCGCGGCGTGATCCAGAAAATCCCCCAGTTCCTCGCCGCGCTCCGCCCCTTCGGCGGCCGCGTTGATCATTTCGTCCAGGTTCTCCAGACGCGATTCGGCTTCCGGCGTCTTCTCCTGCTCCAGCATCTTGCGGTAACCGGTCCGCTCCAGCACGAAGCGAATCAGCTCCGGCAGCGCTCCCCTGCTCGCCACCAGCGAAAGCTCCTGCACCAGGTTGCGGAACGTCACCAGCGAAGATTGCGACCGCGTGGACAGGTTCTGCGAATCGATAATATTCTGTATCGCTTCCCACAGGCTGATGTTCTTGTCGCGCGCCGTGTGCTCGATCTGCTCCACCGTGGTGCGCCCGATGCCGCGCGCCGGCACATTGATTACCCGCAGCAGGCTCATCGAGTCGGTATTCGACGAGGCCAGCTTCAGATAGGCCACCACGTCCTTGACTTCCGCCCTCTGATAAAAGCTGAAACCGCCCACGACGTTGTATTTTCGGCCGTAGCGGCGCAGCGCTTCCTCCATCTGCCGCGATTGAGAATTCGTGCGGTAGAGGATGGCGACGTGGTCCTCGGGATTCGCGGTCAGGTGTTTCTCGATGGTATCGGCCACGAAAAGCGCTTCGTTTTCGGCGTCGAAACCCGCGTACACCCCGATCGAATCGCCGGCGTTCGCCTCGGTCCACAGCTTCTTGCCCTTGCGCTGCTTATTGTTTTCCACCACCGCCCCGGCCGCCGCCAGAATATTCTTGGTCGACCGGTAATTCTGTTCCAGCCGGATCGTCCGCACATTCGGAAAATCCCGCTCGAAGTCCAGGATGTTGCGGATATCGGCGCCCCGCCAACTGTAAATCGACTGATCCTCGTCGCCCACCACGCACACGTTGTTGTGCGATTCCGACAGGAGCCGCATCAGCTCGTATTGGCTGCGATTGGTGTCCTGATACTCGTCGATCATCACGTAGCTCAGCCGCCGGTTCCACCTCTCGCGCGTCGCGTCGTCGTGCCGCAGCAGGCGAACCGCCTCCAGCAATAGATCGTCGAAATCCAGGGCGTTGGCATTGCGCAGCGCTTTTTCGTATTCCTCGAAAACCGCCGCCAGCGCTTCGGTCTCCTTATTGACCGCCTGCTTGTACAAATCCGCCGCCGTCTCTTTCAGGTTCTTGGCGTGGCTGATGCGCGACAGGGCCGCGCGGTATTGCAGGAAGTCCTTCTCCACCAGACCGAGCGCGCGGTACGCCGCCTTGATGATGGCAACCTGGTCGTCGTCGTCGTAGATCGTGAACCGCCGCGTGAATCCCGGCCGCACCCGCGCCAGCGGATCCCCGTCCTTGCGCAGCAGCCGAACGCAGAAGGAATGAAACGTCGACACCACCGGTTCGGAATCGAGCCGCACTTCTTCCAGCAGGGAACGCACCCGCTCGCGCATCTCCCCGGCGGCTTTGTTGGTGAAGGTCACCGCCAGGATACACGAAGGCGGTACGTGCCGCGCCGTGATGATGTGCGCGATGCGATGAGTAATTACCCGGGTCTTGCCGCTGCCAGCGCCCGCCAGAATGAGCAACGGTCCTTCCGTGCAACTCACCGCTTCGCGCTGTTGGGCGTTCAGCCCTTTGAGAAAATCCATTCCGAGGGAACTTAGATTCCAGTGTATCATGCTGCTGCGAAACGGCCTTCGGCGCTCATCCGTCGGGTGCTTAGCTGATTTGGGAAGGTTGCTCCCGTTCAACCGCTCCCTCGGAGGCCGTGAAAAAATCGCAAATCGCAGGCGGAACCGCCATGCGCCACCAAAGCAAGCGCATTGTTTTCAATGGTGGGGCAGGCGGTTCCGCCTGCCCAGCGCGCTTGGGCGCGTTTTTTTTTCACAGCTTCTCGCGGTCGAACGGGAGCGGATTTCCCCAGGCCGGCTAAGCACCCTCAACCGTCCTGCACCCGGCCTTTCCACTGGCCGCCTTTTCCCCGCCAGTAAACCACCGCGGAATGGACAGTGGCGCACAAATAGAACAGCGCAATGGCCGGCAGCAGCGGCGCCCACAGCACCGATTTCCCGTAGAAGCGCAGCATCGGTGCGTATGCCACGGACATGAGTCCCCAAGCCAAGGCCCCCGGCAGCGCCGCGTTGCCGCGCCCCAGAAGCATCGCTAGCGGTGGCGTCAGGTAAGTCAGCACCAGCCCCGCCGTAGTCCCAAGTAACAGCAGCGCCGAATGCCGAAGTTGGGTGAACGCGCTGCGGGAAATCATCCGGCCTATCTCGCCGTACCCGCCATACCCGCGAATGCTGCAGGTCGCCGGGCTCAGCCCCAGCCACACCCCGCCGCCGGCGTTCTTGATCTGCGCCGCCAGCGAGCAATCGTCGATCAGCGCCCCGCCAATCGCCTCGATGCCCCCGCTCGATTCCAGCGCGCGGCGCTCGACCAGCATGCAGCCGCCGGCCGCTCCCGCCGTGCGCCGCCGCGGGTTGCGGATCCATCGGGGTGGGTAGACCAAGAAGAAAAAGAATACGAATGCCGGAATCAGTGCCTGCTCCGCCAGCGTCCGGCACTCCAGCGTGGCCATATAGGAAACCAGTTGATAGCCCGAGCCTTCCGCCCGCGCCGCCAGCCCGGCCAGATTGTCCGGAGCGTGTACGATGTCGGCGTCCGTCAGCAGAAGGTAATCGGGGTCGAACCGGGCCGCATAGCGCACGCCTTGCCCGACGGCCCACATCTTTCCGGTCCAGCCGGCCGCCGGCGTCTCCGCCCGAATCACCGTCAGGCGCTCGGACGGGGCCGCCGCGCGCGCCGCTTCCGCCGTGCCATCGCCGCTCCCGTCGTCCACCAGAACGATGTGGAACGCCCCCGGATACCGTTGCGCGGCCAAGGACGCGATGGTTCTCTCCACCACCGCGGCTTCGTTTCGCGCCGGAACTACGGCCACTACCGAAGGGCTTTTCCGGGAAGCGTCCAACGCGGGCGGCACCGCGGCCCTCTCCAGCCAGAAGCCGCCCCGCCCCGCCACCAGGTACACCCAGATCGCCAGCGCCAGGTAACCTGCCAGCTCAATCGCCATGTTTGGAGCCGAGCGCGGCAAACACGTTCATCATGTCGCGGTGGGCCAGCACCGCGCCCGCGTCGCGCTGCATGGCTTCGCGATACCGGCGCGCGAATCCATCGGCATTTTCGCCCGGCGAGATCAACCGCCGCGCTTCCCCGATCAAACGGTCCGCATCGGCGGCTGTCGCCGGTTCGTCCAAATCCAGAGTCTCGTCCACCAGCACCACGAACTGCGATAACTCCCGCAGCCAGGCAAACCACGGGTCGTTCAATAGCAGGTCAAGCAAATGCCCCGGCCCTTGAATGCGCGCCACATCCCGCTCGTAGGCGGCGCGTTCCAGATCGAGAAGGTGCTTGTGCAGCCGGAGCAGACCGTTGCGGAGCGTGGTGAGGCGTTGTGCGGCGGGATCGGCCATCGCGTTCGTCTTAGCTGGATTAGAATCCGGGAGGATCTTCCTCCCCGATTCCACCCTTTATCCTACCAGCCCGTACCATTGGTGAACACCGATGAGCGCATATGAAGAAATCGGCTCGAATTTGATTTTTCAAAACCTCGCGGAGGGGGGTGCTTAACGGATCTGGGGATTTCGCAGTTTAGGCGCGGCAACCACTCCCTGACGGTCGCGGCTCGGTTACGAACACCGCGTGTTTGCAGTCACTTACCGAGCCGCGACCGCCAGGGAGTGGTTGCCGGGAACGGATTTCCTCAAATCGGTTAAGCACCCGCGGAGGGGTCCCATCGCTGTGCCGCCGGCATGTCTGGCAAACTAGGTGGAATGCGGGCGGGGGCCCGATAACCGAATGCGCAAAGCCAGCTTCGATCCCGGCCTGACCGAAAAATTCATCTCGCCCATCACCCGCGCCATCAATCCCGACGGCAGCTTCAACGTGCGCCGCCAGGGCACCACCTGGCGCGATTTCCATCCTTACCTACACCTCATCAATATGGGCTGGCCGGCCTTCTTCGCCACTCTGGTAGCCGGATACACCCTAGCCAATCTCCTGTTTGCCGCCGTCTACTTTGCCCTGGGCCACGGCCATTTGCAGGGAGCCGACGATCCCACCGCCTTTGGCCGCTTCCTCAACGATTTCTTCTTCAGCTCCCACACCCTCAGCACCGTGGGCTACGGCAACATTTCACCCAGGAGCGTGCCCGCCAACTTTGTGGCGGCCCTCGAAGCGCTGGTCGGCGTGCTGGGCTTTGCCGTCGCCACCGGACTCTTGTTCGGGCGTGTCTCCCGCCCCTCGGCCCGCATCGGCTTCAGCCGCAACCTGCTCGTCGCACCCTACCAGGACGGCCAAAGCCTCCAGTTTCGCCTGGTCAACCGCCGCGCCAATTCCCTGATGGATCTGGAAGCCCGCGTCATGCTCATGACCGTCGAGCCGCGCGACGGCCAACTGAAGCGCCGCTACGACCTGCTGAAGCTCGAACGGACCGAGGTCATGTTCCTGGCCCTGACCTGGACCGTCGTCCATCCCATCGATCGTGACAGTCCGCTCTGGGGCAAGACCCCGGAGGAAATCGAGCGCCTCCAGCCCGAAGTCATGATCCTGATCAAGGCCTACGACGACACCTTCAGCCAGACTGTGCTGGCGCGCCACTCCTACACCTTCCCCGAGTTCGTCTTAGGCGCGCGCTTCGCCCCCGCCTTTCACGCCGATCCCGCCGGCGAGATCGTGCTCGATTTGCCCAGGGTCAGCGAGTTGGCGTAGCATCCAATGTGGCGCGCGCACTCGTGCGTGCCGCGTCGAGTCTCTACTCGACGCCTTTTTCGCCGGCTGTGGCAGCGGGCGTCGAGATAAGTCTCGACGCGGCACGCACGAGTGCGCGCGCCACGAAAAAAAAGGGGCGAGGCCGAAGCCCCGCCCCTTCACACCAAGGATTTACCCTCTCACTCTAGAAATGCACGCGAACGCCGAACTCCATGTTTCGCGGCGCGTTCGCCTGGCCGCCGTTGGGATTGGACGTTCCCAGCACGCCCCAATCGGCCGGATCGGCGGTAGAGAGGTAAGGTTGCGCCATCTGCACGTGGTTGAGCAGGTTGCTGAACTGGAAGATCAAGGTCGCTCCTACCCGCCCTTCCTTCCAAATCCCGATGTCCTTCGAAACCGAGGCATCCAGGTTCCACCACGGCAACGTGCGAATGGTGCCCGTTGCGCCGCAGTTGGTATCGAATCCCAGGACGCAATCGCGGAATTGGCCGTAGGTGGCGATCGGGTTGGTAAAGAACTGCACGTTCTGGCCGCCGTTATCGGCGTTGGAGTTGATGCCCACGCCGTTGGGGTTCGCCGTGGCGCTCTCCGATACCACCTGGTTATAGTGCGCCGAACTGCCACCCGTGTACTTGCTCATAAATACCGCGAAGTCCTCCGTCGAACCCGTACTGCAGTTGGCTTCGCCGAACGATTCGCAATCGCCGTTGTCGTTGACGACCGCGAGCGGCGCTCCGCTGTGAGCGACGAAGAGTGGAGCGATGGTCCAACCACCCAGCAAATGTCCGATTACGCCTTTCTGGTTGCGGTAGAAGGGCGGTTGAAACACCAAGGTCAGATTCAGGTTGAACTTGTAGTCGAAGTACTGCGGACCGTACATCGCATGCATGTTCCAGGGATCCACCACGGTGTATTCGCTGGTGGCCTGGTCCTGGTTGCCGGTGCCCAGAGCACGGCCCCAGGTGAAGTTGGTGTGCACCGTAAAGCCGTGCCAGTCGCGCAGGGTCAATTGCGCGTACGCCGCGTTGTAGTTGGCGAAGCCGATGCTGGTATCGTAGTAGACCGCCGAGAGCTGGGCGTTGCCGCCGGCCACCGGCGAACTCGGCATGGTGCGTCCCAGGGTCCAGGACGGCGCGCTGTTCATCGCCGCCCACAGGTCGTAAACCGAGGTGCTCTGAACCATGCTCGCGCCGCCCACCGCGGGATTATTCAATACCGCCATGGTGCAGCTTCCGTAGCCTTTGCAAAACGCCGAATTGGCGCCGCCGAAGGCATTTTCAAAGAACGGCTGTGCGGCCACCGTGGCAGTCGGGGAAAAGCTCTGGTTGTACAGCGACCAGTAGGTATTCGAGTACGCCTGGGCGAAGCTCTGGCCGCCCAGGGTGGTCATGTACGGCACCGCGTCCATGTCCACTTCCTGCCATTCGTGGCGGATCAAACGGCCGATGTAACCCACCTCGAACATCGCCTTCGAGCTGATTTCACGCTGGACGCTCAGGGTGAAGTTGTCGGTGCGCGCCGGGCGGAAGTTGGGGTCCAGCACGCTGCCCGAACCGGCAGTCCCGTTGTTGAAGCCCGGTATGTAAGGCTGAGCCAGGGTCTGAGTAGGTGGCGTCCCCAGCGGCGCCACCAGGCCATCGGTGCCGATACGAAATGCCGTCGACGGAGTTGCGCCGGCGTTGCCCAGGCACTGGCCGCTGGAGGTGGCGCCGAGACACGAAACCGGTTGCCCCAACCCCGTGCCCAGCAGTGGAATCAGTACCAGGTCGACGCCGTTCAGCCGACTCATCACCCGGCTGTATCCGCCGCGGATCACGGTCTTGCCGTCGCCCAACAGCTTGCCTAGAACGCCATTCTGAAATTTCGGATTCCAGGCCACCGCCACATGCGGACTTATACCGCCGTAGAAGGGGTTGTAGGGATACTTGGTGCTGGCTCCGGTCAGGTTGCGCACGCCATCGTACGCCAGCGTCGGGTTGTACACCTGTCCCGCCAGTGCCGCCGATTGGCGCTGGGCAAGGTAGCTGGTAAGATCGATCGGATGACCGCTGGTGTCGGTAAGCACGATCTGCTTGCCGTTCACCTCGTAGGGCGGCATCTCCAGCGCGTAGCCCAGGCCGTAATTGATCGTAAATGTTGGCTTCATCTTCCACGTGTCGGTGAAATAGAAGTTGTAGGAGGGAATGATGCTCTGGTCGAACATCGGCGTTCCCGGCGGGTTGAGCGTCAAGCTGGCGCCGCTGCGGGTATACAGATCCTGGGGCTGGGTCACGATACCCATGATTTCCTCGTAGTACCTCTCGTAAGTGGAGAGCTGACTGCTCGGAACACCCGCCGGCACGTATTGCGAGGGGAAGCTGATGCCCGATGCATAGCCGCTCGATTGCCCGATCTGGTCCACCGGTTGGAACATAATGCCGCCGCCGTTGTCGGTGCGCTGATGGTAATCGAAATTGCGCTGGTACATGCCGCCGAAACTGATCAGGTGATTGCCCTTGATCTTGGTTACGTCGTCGCGGATGCTCTTATCCTGCCCGTCCCAGAAACGCTGGCGAGTCTGCTGGGTGTTGACGTTGTAGGGAATCAGCGCATTGGTGGTTTCGCCGCCGATTTCCAGAGCCGCCGTCAAACCCGAACCCGGCAACTGCGGTATTGCGCCGTCCGTGCCCCAGTCCCAGTAGTTGCGCAGGTAGCTGAAGCGGAAATCGTTGGTGGTGGTGGCGTTGATGGTGGTGGTCAGCCCCGCTGCCCAGTAGCTGGGAATCTGCGGCCGCGGTCCCTGGGCGGTGGGTGTCCCCAGCTTGTCGCCCGGCAGCCCGCCGCCGATATCCAACTGGTTGGTGGTGAGGTTGATAAAGCGGTAATAGCGGTAGCTGCTCATGAACCGCCATTTGTCGCTGAAATCGTGATCGATGCGGGCGATTTCGTTGTTGCTCTTTTGGGGGAGCGCTACGATGCCCTGATATCCCTGGGTGTTGTAGTGGTCGCCGCCGGCAGGATAGTTCGGCGCCGGCATGTAGTTGTTCCAGAGTTTCGACACCAGCGAATTCAATCCGATTCCGCGCGGATCGCAGGCGCCCGCCGGGCAGGTCGCCGGCTGATAGGTCGTTCCTGCCACGGTAACCGGGTAGGGGTTCAGGTTGTAGGGCACATACGTCCCGCCCTCGTTAATCTGAACCACGCCGGCTTTCAGCATCGCCGTGGGAACGGTCCTTTCGACGAGCGCCGACTGCGGGAAGCGGAAACCCTCGTAATTCACGAAGAAATACCATTTGCCGCCCAGCAGGTTCTTGGGGATGAGCTGCCCACCCAATGCCCCGCCAAAACGGTTGTTGTGGGTGATCGGCAGGGGCGTGTAACCCAGGTTGCCCGAAGGCACGTGGTTGTTGTCCCAGGTATTGGCCGCGCCCACGTCGGTGGCGTAGTAGTATTCATAAGCCGACCCGTGGAACGCATTGGTGCCGCGCTTGGTCACCATCTGCACCTGGCTGCCGGAGGAACCGTTGAAATCCGCCGTCATGCCGCTGGTGTTCACTTTGAATTCCTCGATGCTCTCGACCGGCGTCGGCATGGTCCCGGTAGGTGCCCCGACACCCGCGTTATATGACCCTCCGTTGGTCCCGTTGCCGCCGTAACTCGCGGTATAGACGTTCTGGCCGCCGTCCATATCGCTGGAGTTGTTGCCGCCGTCGAGCTGGAAGGTGTTCTGGTCCCACATCGCGCCGGCTACCGAGCCTTCCGGCGAAACGCCCGGCTGATAGATCGCGAGCTGCGCGGCTTCACGGCTGAAACCCGGCAGATAGATCATCGAATCCCCGGAGACGGTCTGGCCCACCGTTGAATTCGCGGTCTGCAAATCCGCGCCTGTCTGCGCGGCGACTTCCACCGTGGTTGCGGTGGCGCCCACTTGCAGCGTCGCGTTGATGGTCAGCACCTGGCCGACCTCTATGGTTTGCGCGTTGATGTCCTCCGTCGAGAATCCGGTCTTAGCGATGCTGATGTTGTACTTCCCGGGTGCAACGTTGGCGAAGATGTAGCGGCCGGTGTCGTTGCTCGATGTCGACAAGGTGATGCCGGTTGAGGGATCTGTCAGCTTGATCGCCGCGCCTGCGACAACTGCGTGCTGTTGATCGGTGACGAGGCCCGACACACTTCCGGTGGAACTGGTTTGCGGCCACGCCGGCCCGCACAACAGAAGCGTCGCCAAAGCCAGGGTTCCGACGCTGGACACACGTCTCCTAAGGTAAGCCATGAATCCTCCAAAAATAGTTACGTAATAGACCGCTCACTCGCCCGCACACGTAGCGGGGATATTGGGTGAGATTGTATTGCCATTGCAGGAGTTTTGTCAAGCGACGTTCATGTTGAGCTTTCCCCGATGCCACCACTTCTTCCTGGTGCCTTTGTCGCCGGCGACGCCTCGAACGCCATGGTGCCTGCAGGGGAAGCGGTGCTACAATTCAACCTTAAGGGGAGGTTCCCGGTGCCGTCGTTTCTCGAAAACCAGTTTGAGCGGAACGTGATCACCACCTCGGTGGATCACGTTTTCAACTGGGCCCGGCAGTCCTCGTTGTGGCCGCTGACGTTCGGATTGGCTTGCTGCGCGATTGAAATGATCGCCTCCAGCACGTCGCGCTTCGACATCGCCCGTTTCGGCGCGGAAGTCTTCCGTCCCAGCCCGCGGCAGAGCGATCTGATGATTGTGGCGGGCACGGTGACTTTGAAAATGGCGCCGGTACTGAAACGCATCTGGGACCAGATGCCCGACCCCAAATGGTGCATCTCCATGGGCGCCTGCAGCAGCGTGGGCGGCCCTTTCAATACTTATGCCGTGCTGCAGGGCGTGGATAAAATCGTACCCGTGGATGTTTACGTGCAAGGCTGCCCGCCCCGTCCGGAGAATCTCTTTTACGGCCTGTTGAAATTGCAGGAAAAGATCGATGGCATGAGCACGCTAGTGAAGCGGCCCACCGAGATACGGCTGGAAGAAAGTATGCTCGCCCAGTTTCAGCAGCAGGTCCGCATCGCCCAGATTTCCAATCCGGCGTAGCTACGGAAAAATATTTAGCCACGGATGAACACGGATGAACACAGATAAGAACAAACGGATTTATCTGTGTTCATCCGTGTTCATCCGTGGCTAAAACTCTTTTACCCATGTTTCATAAAGATTCCCGCGGCTTCTACCGGGTCGACGATTGGGACGGCTTCGAGTGGCTGGATCACGGCTTCGGTACCAGGCACGCCGTAACCCCCGGCGGGCTAGCCCGGCTCGCCACCCTGAAGCAGGTCCATTCGGCGGCGTGCGTGGCCGCGCGCGGCCGCACCGGCGTATTGGGCCAGGGCGACGCCTTGCTGGAAAATACGCCAGGTGGGATGGTCGCGGTCAAGACCGCCGATTGCCTTCCCATTCTGTTGGTGGACCCGGTCGTGCGAGCGGTCGCCGCGGTCCACGCCGGCTGGCGCGGTACGGTGGCGCGCATCGCCGCCGGCGCGGTGGCCGCCATGGCCGCGGAATTTGGGACCGAGCCCGGAAACCTCCGCGCCGCCATCGGTCCCGGCATCGGCAAGTGCTGCTTCGAAGTCGGCCCCGAGGTGGCTGCCGAGTTCCAGGAACCGGTTTCGGGCGAAGGCCGCCGCGCCCACGTCGATCTGGCCGCCGCCAACCGCCGCCAATTGCTCGAAGCCGGTGTAACGGCATCCGCCATCGCCACGTCGAATTTGTGCACCATGTGCCAGGCGAACGAATTCGAGTCGTATCGGCGCGACCGGGAAAAGGCCGGCCGAATGTTGTCGTTTGCCGCTCTGGGAGCGTCGTGACCGCCGGCCGCCCATGCGCGTGCCGCCGGTAGTAGAGTAGAAGCGAAAGGCTGAAATGTTCACCTGGATATGCCCGCAGTGCGGGCGCGAAGTTCCTCCCGCATACAACGACTGCCCCAACTGCCGCGATCTGGCCGCGCAGAGCCAGCAGCCGGCCGCACCGCCATCGCCGCAAGCGCCGCCGCTACCGGGAGTTCCTCCGCCGCCACAGGCTTACCCGACACCGCCGTCCTATCCAACACCGACGGGGTACCCGACTGCTCCGAACTACGCTCCACCCCAGGCCTACGCGCCCCCGGCCTTTCAGCCCCCTCCGCCTCAGGCTGCGCCGCCCCCTCCGCCTTCTCCTCCGCAGCCGTCCTATCCGGTCGCGCCCGAACCGCGCTATGCGCCGCCGCAAACCGCGGCGTACCCGCCGCCGAAACGCAGTCTGCCGGTCTGGCTGCTCACGGTCCTGGCGGTGGTCGCTTTCGGTGGCGTGTTATGGCTCGTTTATAGTCTGGTGGGTTCTTCCCACGGCTCGTCGTCTCCGGCGGCGGCCGTGGAGAATCCCGCCGCTAAGCCCGGCACGGCGGTCAGTCCGGCGCAGAAGTTCATCGAGGTCGCCGGGGTTCGATTTGTCGAGGATCCTAAGAATAAGGACAAAACCTTGGTTCGGTTCCTGCTGGTGAACCACTCCTCCGCCGATTGGATGGGCCTGAAGGGCAACGTCAGCCTTTGGGGCAGCACGCAACGTTCCGAGGAAGACGCCCAGGGCTCATTCGCCTTCACCACCGATTTGAAGCCGTTCACCTCGCTGGAATTGAGCGCGCCGCTCGACACCAAGAAGAAAATCTACGAGTTGGCGGACTGGCAAAACCTGACCACGGACTTGCAGATCACCGCGCCGACAGCCCTTCAAGGTGCCCAGTAGCGCCGGGTGCTTAACCGATCCGGAGGTTTTCGCAGTTTAGGCCTAACAACCGCTCCCTCGCGGTCGCGGCTCGGTAACGGGCGCCGCGTGTTTCCAGTCACTTACCGAGCCGCTGACCGCCAGGGAGCGGTTGCCAGGAACTAACTCCCCCCGAATCGGGTACGCGCCCAGCAGCGCCGGCTCCGGCCGGAGCCATGGCATAATCGTCAGAGTGAAATCCTCAACCAGCCGACCCACCGTCGCCCGTCCAAGCCGTCCCAAGACCGCGGCTCAACGCGCCGCACGCGTGGGCGACGTGCTTCGCCGCCTCGACGCCATGTACCCCGGCGCGACTTGCGCCCTCCACCACCGCAACCCGTGGGAGTTGCTGGTGGCCACCATCCTCTCGGCCCAGTGCACCGATAAGCGCGTCAACGAAGTCACGCCCGGCCTCTTCGCCAAGTATCCGACTCCCGCCGACTTTGCCGCGGTGCACCCTGAAGTCCTGGCGCAGGACATCCGCAGCACCGGCTTCTTCAACAACAAAGCCAAGTCCATCGTCGGCGCCGCCAAAAAGATCCGGGGCGAATTCGGCGGCCAGGTACCGCGAAGCATGGAAGAAATGCTGACCATTCCCGGCGCGGCCCGCAAGACCGCCAATGTAGTCCTGGGAACGGCCTACGGAATCGCTTCCGGTATCGTCGTCGATACCCACGTGGCGCGGATCGCCGCCCGGCTCGACTTAACCCGTCACACCGACCCTGTCAAGATCGAACAGGACTTAGTCAAAATCATTCCCCGGGAGAAGTGGATTCTGTTCTCGCACCAGGTGATCCTGCACGGCCGCGCGCTCTGCTCGGCGCGAAAGCCACTGTGCGGCGAATGCCAGCTCGACGATATCTGCTATTCGAAGGATAAGACGGAAGAGAGAAGACAGAAGTGAGAAGACAGAAGTTACTTCTCACTTCTCACTTCCAGCCTTCCGCCATCTCGGCCCGCAGCACGGTCACCGCCTGGCCGCCCAGCAGGACGCGATCGCCTTCCACCCGCACCCGCACTACCCCGCCTCGCGCCGACGCCTGATACGCCGTGAATTCCCGTTTGCCCATTCGCGCCGCCCAGTATGGCCCCAATGCACAGTGGGCCGAGCCGGTGACCGGGTCTTCATCGATGCCCGAGCCCGGCGCGAAAAACCGCGAGACGAAATCGAAACCGGCGGTCGAGGCCGGCGCGGTCACGATCACCCCTCGCACCGGAATCCTCTTCAGCGCACCGTGATCGGGATTGGCCGCCCGCACGTCCGCTTCGCTCCCCACCTCTACCAGGTAATCGAACCGGTTTCGCGCCACGGCTTTGGCTTTGACTCCCAGGGCCACGATCAGCTCCGCCGGCGGTTGGGATTCAGCGGCCTCCGTGGCAGGGAAATTCAGCTCGATCCATTCCCCCCTTCGCGCGGCCGACAGCAGCCCGCTGCGGGTGTAAAAGCGCGCCTGCTTGTCGGCCGCCAGGTGGCCCTCTTCCCACAGCACGTGGGCGCTCGCCACCGTGGCGTGCCCGCATAGATCCACCTCCACCGCCGGTGTGAACCAGCGCAGCCGGTAGCCATCGGCTTCCGGCGTCAGAAAGGCGGTCTCGGAAAGATTCATCTCCCGCGCCACCTGCCGCATCCAGTCGTCCGGGCGTGCTTCGGCGAGGATACAGACGGCCGCGGGATTCCCGGCGAAGGGCACGGCCGTAAAAGCGTCGACAGTTACGATGCGAACCGACATATTCGCAGGTTAGCAGACGGGCACCGTAGGGCAGACCACAAAAGACGATGGTCTGCCCCACGCGGATCCACAGCCTATCGCGCCGCTTCCGCCGCCGTCCGGACTTGCCTCTCCAACTCATCCAGTGCGCCCGCAAAGAAGTGATCGGCGGCTTCCACCCAGATCAGGCGCTTGGGCTCGGCGAAGCGCGCAAAGGCCGCTTCCAACTCCGGCTTGGGACCGAACTCGTCGTGCGTGCTCTGAATGAAGATCTTGGCCGCGCCGCAGCGCTCCAGGTAATCGACCGCGCCCATGCGGGTGGGAAATCCCGCAGCCATCAGGAAGCGCGCTCCCTCGGCCTCGCGGCGCTCTTCGCAACCCAAACGCGTGATCACCCGGCTGCCGAAGGAGAAGCCCGCCAGCGCGTAGGGCAGCTCCGGGTAGCGGCCGCGCAGCCAACCCAGCGCGGCGCGAGCGTCTTCCACTTCGCCCGCCAGGTTACCGTGCTCGCCCTGGCTCCGGCCCACGCCGCGGAAATTAAATCGCAGAACCGCTCCGCCCGCCGCGCGCAGCCCCCGTCCCAGCCGGTGCACCACTTTGTTGAGCATGGTGCCTCCGTAGAGCGGGTGGGGATGGCAAACCAGGGCGGCAAAGCCGGGTGGGGCGCCCTCGGGCTCTTCCAGCAACGCTTCCAACCGGCCGGCCGGACCGGCGAGCAGCAGAGATTCGATGCGGCGGGCCATGGGAGGTTACTTGGGATTTCGCAGTTTCAGGCGCAGCAACCGCTCCCTGACGGTCGCGGCTCGGTTAAGGGCTAGTTTGTCCGGTAATTGATGAACTGCATGTCGATGCCGAAATCGGTGTCGCGCAGCAGCTTGATCGCCGCCTGGAGGGTGTCGCGATCCTTGCCGGCAATGCGCACGAAATCGCCCTGAATCGACGCTTGCACTTTGAGCTTGCTGTCCTTGACCGTCTTGACGATGGCGCGCGCCTTTTCGATCGGAATCCCCTGCTGCAAGGTGATTTCCTGCTTCACGCTCGACCCCGCCGCGGCGATGACCTCGCCGAACTGCAATCCCTTCAGCGGCACTTTGCGCTTCACCAGCTTGGATTCGAGAATCTCGATCACCGCCTTCAGCTTATACTCGTCCTTACTGGCCAGGGCGATCTTGTTTTCTTTCTCGTTCAGCACGACCGACGAGTGTGTATCTTTGAGGTCGAAGCGCTGCTGGACCTCCTTCTGAGTCTGCTGCACGGCATTCATGACTTCAGGTATTTCGATCTTGGAAACCACGTCGAAGCTGTTATCGGGCATAGGTCACTCGGGATCGGGGCGGTTGATATCGAGACTGACAAAGGATCCGGAACTATGGCGCGTGCGCACCGGAGTGATGCGCCGCACGGAATCGGCGCGGGGCGGCGGCGGCGGTTCGGCCACTCGCGGTTGCTCGGGTGCCATGGGCGCGTGGGGCGGCGCGGCGGCCGGCGTTTCGTGCTTGCGTACGTTCAGGGCGGCAATCACGCGGCGCGAAATCTCATCCACCATATTGGCCATGGATGCGTCGAGGGCGACCGTCACCGCCGCGCGCACCTGTTCGGCGTCCACCACCGCGATGAAAGGCGCGGCGGGCGCAACCGGCGCTTTGGAAACAGCCTGGCTGGCGGGCTTCGCGGCGGCCGCATCGGCGCGGGCCGCGGCGGACGCTTCCGCCAGCGGCCGCACCATCCCCACCAGCGCGCTGGCCTCGAACGGCTTCTTGAGCGACCCGTCGGCTTCGGCCTGCCGGATCCGCTCTTCCTCGAAAGGTTCCAATACGCCGGCGGTGAGAATCACCTTGACGTGGCGATGGCGCGGACTCAGCTTTACGTACTGGCAAATTTCGTAGCCGGTCCGTCCCGGCATCACCGTATCGGCCACAATCACGTCCGGATCCACATCTTCCAGGCGCACCAGGGCCGCATCCGCATTGCTCACGGTGACGACTTCGAATCCCTCGTCGCTCAGGATCCGCTCGCCCATACGCTGCGCGTGCGGGCTGTCGTCAACCAGCAAGACACGATTCATTGCTTGCCGGTGGTTGGCGGAGTGGTTGTTGCGGAATTCGTCGAATTGGCCGGATTCGCCTGTCCGGACTGGGTGTCGGCCGGCTGTCCGCTCTTCTTTTTCTTCCGGTCTTCCTCGTCCTGCTGTTTCTTTTTCGCTTTGGCCTGCGTTTCCTGCTTTTTCCGCATCGCGTCCTGTTGCCTCTTCAGCAGCCGCGCCTGTTGCTTGGGAGTCAGGTTGCCGGTGTGGTTCTGGGGCAGAGGCTTGGGTCCGGCTATCGCCGCCGGCGGAGCGGTGGCATTTTTCGCGTCCGACGGTTTCGGCGAAATCGTGTTGGCCGCCGGGGTAGCCGCCGGCCCGCCTTCGCGCGCGTCCGGTTGCGTTTCAATCAGCGACTTGCCGGAGCCGACCGTGCCCGCGCTGACATCCGAGCCGCCTGTACCGCCGCCCTGGCCGGCGGTGACCGTGTTGTCGCCCACCCCCGCCACTTGCGGCACACTCACCGGAACGTAGGGCGTGAAATCGGTCATCTGCGGCGTGCCCGAGCGGGCCGCCAGCGTTACGTCCGGCCTGCCAATGAAAGGCCCGGTCGCCTTGCTCAACAGCGAACGCTTCAGCCGGTTCTGCTGTTCGAACTTTTCGCGCGCATAGGCTACCGGGTCGGCCTCCGGCACCGGGCGGTGCATGGCCGTCAGCTTGGCCTTGGCTTCCGCCACGTGCGCGCTGAGCGGGTACTCCTGCACGATCTTGGTATAGGCGGCGGCTTCCTGGTTCTCGAAATTGTCGCCCATGTGATGATAGCCCTCGGCCATGTCCCACAGCGCGTCCGCGCCCTTGCTATAGAGCGGATACTGGTCCGTCATCGCCTGGAAGCGGTTGGTGGCGGCCGGGAAGCTGCCCTTGCCCAGGTAGAACGTACCGACCTTGTTCTCGCCCTCCGCCAGCACTTCCTCCGTGTTGCGCAAGTATTGCTGGGCCGCCGGCGCAAACTTGGAATTGGGATATTGCGCCAGCATGGTGCGGCATTCGTCCAGGGCGCGGCGGGCGTGCAGGTTGTCCCGGTCGGCCTTGTCGACCTGGTCGTACTGCATCTGGCAGACTTTTTCCTGCGCCTCGGCCGATTCCTCCATTTGCGGATAGAACAGGATAAAATCCTTGTATTCGGCTTCCGCCTGCGCCAGTCCGTGCGCGCCGCCCTCCCGGAACCAGCTATCCGCCACCGCCAGCTTCGCCTTGGCCAGATACTCGCTGGTGTCGTAGGTGTTCATGAGGGTTTGCAGCGTTAGCCGCGCGCGCTCATAACGGCCGTGCTGGATGTCGCCGAGGGAGGTGTCGAACAGCACCTTGTCCGGCTGCTGCGTATCCTTGGCGATGGGATTGATATAGACTTTCTTGCGGCAAGCCGGCGCGATGACCATGGCAGCCAGCGCCGCGCCCACCGCGGCCGTCCGTAAGGCTCTTGAAACCATTGCGATTCCCCGTTCCATTCTTCCTATTTCAAACCCGAACCGCGGTCGCCTGCGCGGCGATTTCCCGCATCCGGCGCACGGTGGCCTCAGGTTCCGGGCTGTGAAAGATCGCCGAACCTGTGACGATCCAGTCACACCCCGCCCGCACCACTTCCGCCAGGTTCTCCGGATGCACGCCGCCATCGATTTCGATGGGCAGCGCCAACCGCTTCACCCGCCTCATCTCCGCCAGCTTGCGCACCTTTTCCAGCACGTACGGGATCAGCTTCTGGCCTCCGAAGCCGGGGTTGACGCTCATCAGCAGCACGTAGTCGGCCACATGCAGCACGTCTTCCAACACCTCCACCGGCGTGGCCGGATTCAGCACCACCCCCGCCATGGCTTTCGCCGAGCGGATCATTTCCAGCGTGCCGTCCAGGTGCCGGCAAGCCTCCCAATGCACCGAAACCGAATTCGCCCCGGCGTGCACGAAATCGGTAACGTAGCGCTCCGGATTTTCGATCATGAGGTGGACATCCAGATGCGCCTTGGTCGCCTTGCGAATCGATTCGACCACCGGCGGGCCGATGGTGATGTTCGTGACGAAGTGGCCGTCCATCACGTCGAGATGCAGAATTCGCGCTCCGCCGCGCTCGACGCGGGCCATTTCGTCCGCCAGGCGGGCAAAGTCCGCGGATAGAATCGAGGGAACGATTTCAACCATTTGCGGGTTCGTCCGATTTTATCACAGCGGCTAGAAACCCGTCGCCCGCATCGCGGCCCGGCAGCCGTTCATGGGTGGCCGCAATCCGCCATCCCCGCGCCCCGGCCAGCGCCCGTTCCACCACCTCTCGATTCTCTTCCGCTTCGAGCGAACAGGTGGCATAAACCAGCCGGCCGCCCGGCGCCAGCGCCGCCAGGGCGTTGGTCAGAATCCCTCGTTGCCGCCCGGCCAGGTCGGCCAGGTCCGCCGGTTTCAGGCGCCACTTAATCTCCGGATTGCGCGCCAGCGTGCCCGTACCCGAGCAGGGCGCGTCCACCAGCACCCGTTCGAAACGCGCGGAGAAGGGCAGCGGCCGGGTCGCATCCAGTTGCACCAGGTCGGCTGTGATCCCTTTCACCTGCGCGAGGCGGTGAAGGTGTAAGTCCGCGGCTACCACGCGCCCTCCGGCTTCCACCGCCTGCGTGGTCTTGTTGCCCGGCGCCGCGCACAGGTCCAGCACGCGCTGGCCGGGCTCGATTTCGAGCAGCGGCACGATCGATTGCGAACCGATATCCTGGAAGCGCTCGCCGTGGCAGTATTTCCCCGGCTCCTCCAGCGCCGCGCGGGCGATGGCTTCGGCCGCTGCGCCGCCGTACTGCCGCTCCCAGCGTGCGAGCAGCCACTCCGGGCAGGAAAGCGCGATTTCGCGGGTCGGCCACTCCACGGGCTCGCGATGCGTCTTGCGTAGCACCGCATTTACAAAACCCGCCGCCGACGTCTTGCGCGCGCGCCGCACCAACTCCACGCTGTCCCCCACGGCAGCGTGCGCCGGCACCCGTTCCAGGTACCGCAACTGGTAAATCCCCATTTCAAGCGCCAGCCGCACTTCCGGGTCGAGCTTTCGCGCGCGGCCCGAAAACAACGCGATCAGGTAATCGAGTTGCGCCCGGTAGCGCAGCACGCCGAACACGATTTCCGTGGCCAGGCCGGCGTCGCGGCTATCCATCCCGGCGGTGCGTTCGAGCAAAAGGTCGGAAGCGTAGCCGCCAGTTTCCACCTTGCGCAAAATGTCAAACGCCAGAGTGCGCGCGGAGGCGGCTGGTTTCATGCAGTGAGCATTCTAGCGCATGTTCGCCATGATTCCGCGGGTGGCGCCGCACAGCGGGCAGGGGACCGCGGCGCGGATGCGGCGCTCCCTGGTGTCGGTGGGCATGGCGGTTAATGGAGTTGCGGCGGCCCGGTCATTTCTGGCCCATCATTTCGTACACCTTTCCGGTGAGCAGCTTGATGTCACTGCGTATTTCGGTGAGCTGGGCGCGGGTGTCGGCGCGGATTTCGCGGATGTCGTCGCGGATGGCGGAGATCTGCACCAGGCTTACGGTGAGGCTGGCCAGCACGGCGACGGTGGGCAGGCCGATGGCGATGTAGAGCTGTAAGTCGGTCATGGGAGGGGCGTCTCTCTTTCCTATCTTGGCACGTTGTGGGGGCTTGGCTGCGGAGTCCCGCCGCGGAGCCTCCGCTTTGCGCGCCTGTCAGTCGCGGTTGTCTTCGACGGCCTGGCGGTACGCGGCCTTGCCTGCCTCGACGTCTCGCTGCTTACCTCGTTGAAACATATGGGCATAATTGTCGTTTTAGAGAAAAATGTAGTACCAAACTATTTCTCTATCGGGGCCTGCGTCCGCGGTTGCTTCCCGCCCACCCTGGCTGGCGGCCGCAGTAAACGGCGCGGCAGTTTCGAAAGATACGTCAACCGCTCCACCATGGGTAACAGGCGGCGCACCGTCCGGCCGTCGAGCAGCAGGCTTCCGGCCACCAGCGCGGGGTGCGGAATGGTGGTACAGCATCGGGAACAGATGTCGATCTCGCCGGCCCGGCCGCCCGCGTGCAGGCGCCGCATGCCCTCCATCGCCTGCCCGTTCCAGATCCCGATCAGCGAATCCCGCTCCAGGTTACCCAGCGGCGCCCCGTCCAGCATGTAGCTCTGGCAGCACGGATACACGTCGCCATTCTGCTTGACGTACATCGGCCCGCGCCACAGGTAGTGGCAGGGGTGTTTCCAATCCTCGGCGGCATGGCCCGCATCCGGCCGCATCAGGTTGGTTTCGTCTTCCTTGATGCGGACCTGGTCGACGCCTTCGAGATTGCTCCAGAAGCGCAGAAACTCATCCACCTCGCTGGCATTGCCTTCCATGCGCACCATCTGCACCACCACCTGCAGCTTCGATCCGCGCTCGTGCTTCAGCTTGGCGAAGCGCACGAAGTTGTCGCGCACCTTCTCGAATTTGGCGCCCTTTCGATAGTACTCGAAGGTCTCCTTTCGGGCGCCGTCGAAGCTCAAAGTAATCTGTTCCAGCGGCGAATCGAGCACGCGCGCCGCCAGCTTTTCGTCAAGGAAAGTGCCGTTGGTGGAAAGCAGCGTGGAAATGCTGTGGCGATGGCAGAACTCGATGCGCCGGAAGATGGCGGGATCCATGAACGGCTCGCCCAGGCCAATCAGCATCATGTGCTCGGCTGAATCGCCGGCTTCGCGCACCAGGCGCTCGAAAACGCCGTCGGCCATGTCGGCCTTGGGCTGCTTGTGGGTCTCGCGCGGGCACATGGGGCAGTACAGGTTGCACTTGGCGGTGGTTTCGACGATGTATTCAACCGGCAAGGCGTTCAGCGTGGACCGCCGCGCCAGGTAACCCCACAAAAGCTTCGCGCGGTTCCATGCCCTCATGCGTGCTTCCATTGTCCCATGGCTCGATGCAAGCAGGGCTCAACGATGCCAGCACGCCGGGCGAATCAGTAGTGATATCGGCAGGCGAGAATCCGGTTCTTTTCTGGCTGCACCTCGTAAACGAGCCGGTGCTCCCGATCGATCCGCCTGGACCAGCATCCAGTGAGTTCATGCTTGAGCGGCTCAGGCTTCCCGATACCAGTAAACGGCTCGCGCTGAGTCTCCCGGATGATACGAATCAGCCGAAGGGCCTGGGCGCGATCCCGCTCCACCTACCACGCGAGGTCTTCGAAGGCTGCGGAGTCATATTCCAAGCTTCTCAACGGCCGCCTCGAATGGGATTCCATCCTGGCGTCGCTTCGCAGCCAGCAAGCAGTTTTTCATCGCTTGAGACCTAAGCAGGTGTGCCGTTTCGCGCTCGGATTCGATTTCGTGCCAGAGCTCGATGGGCACGATGACACCGGTCGGCTCGCCATTCTCGTTGGAGACGATTTGAAGCTCCCAGGCCGCCATAAATCCAGTTTACACCTATCGGACCGCAGACCATCCCGATTGGAGGCGAGGTGCCCCGATGGCGCTTTCGCCCCCGGCCTTCGGGCGCTGCGCATGAAGCAGTCTTCCCTCGCGAATGACGGTAGCGGGCAGGGACGCGGCCAAGTGCAACCTGCTATCGAACTGGCTGGCGGTCTAAACCAACACGTCGGACGCAACCCCGGTGCCCCAGAGCGCCACATGGGCGGTGCGGCTGCGACGGAGTTCGGGCGGCGCATCGTCGGGCACGACGACCATGATGTCGTAGTCGCTGTCCGGCCCTGCGTCGCCCCTGGCGACGGAACCGAACAGGTAGATGCGCTCCGGGCGGTAGGCTTCCACCAGACGGCGCACCACTTCGGACAAAGCCGTATCGCTGGCCGTCGGAGTCCTGAAAATAGTGGCGCGATCGAGAGCCATGGTTCGTCCCTCACCCAGTTTGCCACAACTGGCGGATGCGGACCCGGTCGGTGCGGCACCTCGACGGCGCTTTCGGCTCCGGCCCTCGGGTGCCGCGGGGCGTCAAATAAACTGTTGGGCGTCAGACGGCCAAGTGGACGAGACGACGTTGCATAATGGGTAGGTGTTGAACGCAGCACCTCCCTGTTGACAAACGTCAATTGACGTTTTACACTTCGGACGATGATCGAGGGCTTTAAGCATAAGGGCCTGCGGAGCTTGTTCGAACAGGACGACGCCCGCAAGGTTGGAGCCGATCAAGTTGACCGTTTGCGGTTAATCCTTTCGGCGCTGGACCAGGCCAGCGAAGTGCAGGATATGAACCAGCCCACCTTTCGGTTGCATCCGCTCAAGGGCGACCGAAAAGGCGTCTGGGCAGTGACGGTAAGGGCCAACTGGCGAGTGACCTTCCGTTTTGAGGGGGACAACGCCTACGACGTGGATTTGGAAGATTACCATTAGGAGGGACGATGCTATGCCGATGAAAAATCCCGTTCACCCCGGCGCCCTCGCCAAGGCGAACCTTGAGGAACTTAACGTAAGTGTGGCCGAGGCAGCGAAAACGATGAAGGTCACCCGCCAGCAGCTTCACAACGTGATGAAGGGTAGAAGCGCCGTCACGCCTGAGATGGCGCTACGCTTTGAAAAGGCTTTCGGCGGCAGCGCCGACATGTGGTTGCGGATGCAGGCCGCGTATGATCTTGCGCAGGCACGAAAGAACCAACGCAAGATGAATATCCCGCGCCTTGTCGAGCATCCGTCGACTTAAGCGCCGCAACGCTTCACAAAGGGTCCTTTGCGAAACGGCCCCTGTGCGCCGGGGAGGGCCGCGGCGTGTTAATCTGCGGCGCATGAAACTCGATCTCTACACCAAAATCGTGCTAACCGTTATGGCGCTTGCTCTTGTGCTGGTCGCCTGCAACCAATATATCCACCCGGCCGTTTCCGCCAGCGCACAGGGGTCGTTTATAGGTCTGCGGTTTGCGGATTCAGGTGAGGCGACGTTTTTTGACCCTCGCACCGGCGAACTATTTGAGTACACTGCTCACGGCGAGATCGACGGGAAATATCGGCTTACGAAGCTCGGGCAATCGATGATCAGAGAGAGGTAGCCGTGCCGTTTCATAGAGGATAAGTTATGAGACGAAAATACGCGCCACCCGGGTCCAGCGTCAGGAAGGGCAGTTAGCAGGGAATGACGAACGCGGAGGGGATTCGTTCGTCCAGCGTCGCAAGCACGGAATCGTGTGCCCGCGCCAACTCCGCCAAATGGCCGTCGGTGGTCTGCCGCCCCGTCTTGACCCACGCAGGAAGCCGCGAGACGTCGTGATCGTCCGAGATGAAGCGGAAGGGAACCCTTCGCTGCGACTTGAGTCTCGCCAGGAGAGTTCTCGACTGAGCGACGGTCAATCCGTATTGCGGAGCCTGAGAGAGAACGCGGACGAACCCTAATTCCGTGATCGGGCAAGTCAGGATTTCGTAGCTCTTGCCCTTCCCCAGACTCAGCAGCCACCGGCCCACGCGCTCATGGAACTCGTGTTCGAGAAAGCCCAGCGCGACCAGTGCGTTACATCAAGGAGATATCTCACGGCAGATTCGACAGAATGTCCTCGACCTGTGCGCTAGTGAGTTGCGGCGCCCGCGGTCCGGCACTGAGAACCGGCAGACCAGTAACGGTATCACGCCCGATGGTCGCCTTAGCGGGCCGCGCATGGTGCGGCGTAAGGACAATTTGCCCGCTCTTCACGCAAGCATCGAGGGCATCGCCAGGGCCAAGTCGAAGCTTCCGCCGGATGGGACCGGGAAGAACCACCTGCCCCTTGCTGGAAATGCGGGTTTGCATGGTAAGAGTATCGTACCGCGCGAGGGCCTTGGGGCACAACACGACTGTGGAGCCGCAGCACTCAAGAGTGCTGCGAGTTGCACTCTGCTGTCATGGGAGCGGTTGCAGGATGTGTGACCGTAATTGCGAAACCGAGTACTTAGCCGCCATGTCGGACAAATGCCTGCGGCCAGCACACCGACACGACACGCCAAGGAAAATGTCCGCTACCTCCCCACCAGCAACCGCTCCGCCAGAATTGCCGGCAGGCCCTCTTCCATGATCCGTCGCTGCGCTCCCTCGATGTCGTATTCGGTTCGCTCATAAGTCAGCACCTTGCTGGCCGAATCGTAAAGCGCATAGGCCGCGCGCGGGTCGCCGTCACGCGGTTGGCCTACCGAGCCGGGATTGATCAGGTAGGCGCACTCGCCATCCAGTTCGACTGGCGCCGGACCCTCCGAGGCGATGAAGCTGGGAATGGTCTCGACTCGCGCCCGGTTCCACACGAATCCGCCCTGCAGGTGGGTGTGGCCGAAAAAAGCCAGGCGCCGCTCCAGGTACCCGAACGCCTGGTGGGCGTCGGCCGCCGCCGCCAGGTAGTCGTCTTCATCGAGCGGCGATCCATGCACGATCTCGAAATCTTCGATCATCAACGGACCGCGGGGCAGCGCGGCGATGAAGGCGGCGTTTTCCCTCGTCAGCGCGGTGCGGGTCCACTCGGCCGCCGCGCGGGCCACCGGGTTGAACCACTCCAGATCTTCGGCGTCGAGCGAAACCTTGTCGTGGTTGCCGCGCACGGTGTAAGAGCCGTGGTCGCGAAACCATTCCGTTACCGGGTTGGGATCGGCGCCGTAGCCCACCAGGTCGCCGCAGCACAGAGCTTGGTCCCAGGCGCCCTCGGCGTGGCCGAGAACGGCCCTGAGTGCCTGCCAGTTGGAGTGAATGTCGCTGACGATAAGATAACGCACGAATCTCGGCGGTTACGCCTTTCTCAAGCGTAGCAGGGAGATCTCGGGTGGTGCGCCGATCCGCGCCGGAACGCCGATGGTTCCGATGCCGCGCGTCACGTATTCGGCGGTGCGCCCAGCCCGATACAAGCCGTAGACATAGGGTGTGAAAAAGTGGGCCGGGCTGAGCGAGCGGTCCAGAATTTCCACCGTCACCTGCCCGCCGTGCGTGTGGCCCGAGAGCACCAAGTCGTAGCCTTGGCGGGCCGCCGCCGGCAGCACGTCGGGATTGTGCGAGAGTAACACGTTGCAGGTCCCCGGCTTGACCAGCGCGCCGGCATTTCGCAGGTAGAGGTGTCTCTCCCCCATGCGCTGGTAGTCCACCCCGGCCAGGTTCAGAACCGCGCCGCCGAAGCGCACCTCGCGGGCGCGGCCGCGCAGAAAGTCGATTCCCAACCGCGCCGCCGCGTGGCTGGTATAGTTTTCCACAGCGGCATAACGCTCGTGGTTTCCCATGCAGCCGAACACGCCGGCGTCGGCTTTCAGGCGCTTCAACTGGCGCAGGCAGGCATCCAGAGGGTCGCCCCTGGCCGAGATCAAATCGCCGGTGACCACCGCCAGGTGTGGCTTCAACTCGTTGGACTGGCCAATCACCCACGCCAGCTCGTCTTCCCTCAGAAAGATGCTGAGGTGAATGTCGCTCAACTGTAGAATTCGCAGCCCGTCCAAATCGGCGGGCAAGTCCGCCAGGGGGATATCTACCTGTCGCACCCGAAAATCGGACCGCTCGACAAACGTGCCGTAGCCCATCACGGCGAGAGGCGCGGCCATCAGGGCGTTGCCGGCGGTTTGAATCGCGCGCCGCCGCCCTAAATCGGCCGGAGCGCTCCACCTTCGCCCGATTCCGCGCGAGATCGCGTGAACGGCCAGCGCCCCGGTCGCGATCATGAGATAACCCAACGCCAGCGCACCGGCCAGCGTGGCATGGGGACCGCTCACTCTCAAAATGTTGGCGACGCCGGGCCAGGTGATCGCATAACCCAAAGCGACGAATACGCTGAAGACAGCCACCGCCCCACGCGAAGCGCGCAGCCGCGCACCCTGCCAGCGGCGCGCGCCTGCCGCCAGCAGCATACGGCTGATCCGCCACTGAACGAAAGCGAAAACTCCGACAACCAGGAGGTCAAAAGAGAAATGCACAGGCAGTATTCCGGCGACCCTGTTGCTATTGTAGTGGAAGCTTGCAGCGTATCCAGAAGGCCGGTACCAGAAGTACCGGGGGATTCCTTACCAGCCTATCCGCTTGATTCCCGGCACGAAATCGAAATGCCGGTCGCGGCTTACTAGCGGCAACCCGTGCTGCCGCGCCGGCCGCTCCGTTTCAGTTCGTCGCGGACATCGGAATAAGCTTCCGCCGTTCCCTCATCCACTGCCAGCACACGGCAGTTAGCGAGCACCTCCGCCAACCATTGCTCATACCGAGTCCGGTGGCGCGATTGCCGGACGCCGTAACGATACTCGCCCAACACAATTACTGGAACTGCGATCTCGGATGCCCGTTGAAGAATGGGCGCCAGCTTGATATCGCCATCCGCCATGGCGGATAGCCCATTCGTGTCCAGGATCACCGCCAGTCCTCAGGCTCGACCTGGCCGAACTCCTCCTCGATAATCCGGTTAATATCCGCTGTCTCCTTGTGCAGGCCGCGTAGTTTGCCGAAGGCTTTCAGCCACGGCTTGTCCGGGCCCGCCCGTGTCCGTAGCTTCTCCACAAGCGCCTCCGATACCAATTCCCGTAGCGGAATTCCCCGCTCGGCCGCCGCCGACTTGGCACGCCTGAAAATCGCGTCGGGAATTTCGAGGGTGGTCTTCATCCATTGCCATCTTCCCATATTTATGGGAGCGGGCGAGGTCGTCAATCGGAGGCCGATCTCCTACGGCCGCTCCGATTCCGCCAGCAGTTCCAACAGGTACTTCCGCCATACGACGGGGCGCGAATGCGTGCCATGGCCGCGAGTTTCATCGCTGGTGGGGAGCAGGATGTAGCGGCCGCGGGGGACGCGCGCGATTTCGCGTTCCAGGATGCCCAATTCCGGCGGGTTCACTTCGTCGTCGGCGGAATTAACGGCGTAGAGCGGAGCGCGGATCTTTCCCAGTTCGGGCTGCGGGTTGTAGGTCGCCGAACTCTCGTACTGATACACCATATCGTTGGCGTCCAGGTTGAGAGCCCGCCGCTTGATTTGCTCGAAGGCTTCATCGGCGGCGGCCCTGGTGGGCGCGGACTTGTGCTGCTGCAGCGGGCTGCTGGTCATGACGTAGAGCGCGTACTCGGCCGCAAAAAGTCCGCGGATCGGGGTGGTGTATTCGCCGTCGTGGAAATCCGGGTCGCCGCGGATGGAATCGATAATCATGTCCCGCAGGATGCGGTTCCGGCCGGCGATCTCGACCGGCGCGCTCGCTAGCGGCATCAGCGCGTCCATGAATTCGGGGTACAGCTCGCCCCATAGCCAGGTGTGCATGGCGCCCATCGAGGTTCCCATCGCCAGGCGCAGGTGGTCGACCTTCAACCCGTCGTGAACCAGCAGGTATTGCGCGCGCACCATGTCGTAGTAGTCGTAGTGGGGGAATCTCTGGCGCAGGCCGTCGCTCGGCTTGCTGGATTTCCCGTGCCCGATGGCATCCGGAAGAATGATGTAATAGCGGGCGGCGTCGAGCGGCTGGCCCGGGCCGAACAGCACTCCGGCGAATTGTTCGCCCAGAAAAGGACGGCCGCTGCCGCCGGTGCCGTGCATGATCAGCACCGCATTCCGTACCCGCCCTTCGCCGTCGCGCCGCGGAGTTCCCAGGGTAATGTAGTGCAGACGCAGATCGGCCAGCGTCTGGCCGGATCGAAACACGAAGTCGTGGACGGTGTAATCGGCTTCGGCCGTCGGGCCCGGCGAGGGAGTTTGCGCCAGCAGCGCAAAGCTCCAGGCGATGCTGAAAATCACGCAAGTTCGAATCGTCATTGGATCGGGCTCCATTCGTCACCGCACCGGCACGAGGCGCTTCAGTTCCGCCATCCAGTTCACTACAACCTGGATTTGTGCCGGAGCGGCCGCGGCGGGAAGGGAATTCATGACCAGCAGGCGCCCATCGGGGGCCATGCTGTACGCGCGCGTCCAGTAGTTTACCGAATTGATAAGACCGGATGCCACGATCCTGCGCGACGCGGGAAGCTTGCCCGCCGACAGCCGTACCTCGATTAACCGGTGCTCGGAATCCGTGTAATAGATCCGGCTCCCGTCCGGGCTCCAGACGGGGTCGTGTCCGCCGCCCTGTGAAATCCGGATGGCTGTCGCTCCCGGTGCGGCTGTCTCTTTCTCATAGGAACGCACGAAAATTCCGGGCTGGCCGGAATCGTCCGTTTCGTACACAAAATAACGGCCATCCGGGGAGAAGGAAGCGGCACGGTCCATTCCGGGAGTCGCCACCAGGCGTTTGGGAGTCTGGCGGGGACCGAGGGGCAGCACCATCAGGTCCCCATTGGTCTTCGGGTGGGTGCCATCCACGAACAGAATGGCGTTGGCTTTCGCCGACCAGCAAAGAGGGAACTGGCCGAAATCGGGATCCTCGGTAAGCCGTTCCACTTTTCGTGGATCGGCCAGAGAGACCCGGTTCAGGTTCACGAAATCCTGGTTTTGCCGCTCGGAACTCACCACCAGTTCCGTTTCATCGGGACTCCACTGCGCCCGCAGATAAGGCACCTGAGAGCTGGAAATATGGCGCCATGCCGCGGTAGCGAGGTGATAGGTCCACAGACTGGAATTGTAGCCGCCCTCGCCGCGGACAATGGCCAGCGCATCCCCTTTGGGCGATACTTCCGCCTGCTCGTATTGGTCGGCCGGAAGCGGCAGGGGCGTGGAACGGCCCTCGCTGTCCAGCCAGGATAGCTTCCGCAATTCCGGATCGAATTGCGGCACGTAGACCAGCGTGCCGTTGGCGGAAATGCCGGCGCGGCCCGATTGCCAGAAGTAATCGGCGACATCCTTCACCATCTCGAGCGGCGTGCCGATGGTACTCATCGACCGGGCGTCGAACGATACGGCGAACAGACTCCCGAGTCTGTAATACACCAGATGGCCACTCGGAAGAATGTAGCCCCCAATGCCGCGCTCGACCACGGTCTTGTCGATGTGCGTGTCCAGATCCAATACATGAAGGGAGCGCCGGATAGGCCCCCGATTGGCGGAATAGACCAGCAGGTGCCGCGGCCTGGTGACGACCTGGTTCACAAATGAGCGCTGGTCGCCGCGGCCGCTATGTGTCTCGCCGACCACCAATTCGCTCTTGCCGCCTTTTTCCGGTATCCGCCAGATTCCGTCTTTGTCCTCGTTTTGGCTGTTGTAGTAGACGTAGCCATCGGGTGCCCACTGCGCGTCGTGAAACCGGTAGCCGGGCGGGAGTACGGCCAGAGTGCGCAGTCGGCCGTCTTCCAGTATTTTCAACTCATGTTCGGTGAAGAATCCCAGGCTCTGGCCGTCCGGCGAAAAGAAGGGCGAGCGGCCCGACTCGGTGCCCCGTATGGACTGTGGGTCGCTTTGTTCCAGATACAGCCGGTACAGCATGGGGCCGGATCCTTGAAACACGATCTGGTCGCCGGCGGGAGAGATGGCCAGGGAACTAATCTGGCCGGTGGTCTCTGAAATAATGGAATAACGGTAAACCTGGTTCCCGGTGGAACCAGCCGCGGGGAGACGCCAGAACGCCGGCCGCAGTCCAAATCCCAACAACAGAAACAGTATCGCCACACAGGCGAACGCCAACCACGGATGGCCTTTTTCATGGATCGGGTCCGCCGCCGGACTATCGGCCGGGGGCTGGACACGCAGGAGCGGCTGATATTCCTCGTCGGGCGGCGGCTCGCGATGAACCGCGGCGATGAAACGGTATCCCTGTTTCGGAACAGTCTCGATGAAGTGTGGATTGGAGGCCGTGTCGCCCAGGGCGCGCCGCAATCGATTTACAGCATTGTAGAGGCCGAACTCGAACTCGACGAAGGTGCCCTCGGGCCAGATGAGTTCCCGCAGCTCTTCCCGAGTGACCGTGTCACCGGCGCGTTCCACCAGGCATTTCAGAACCACCACCTGCTGATCTTGAAGGTTGACGAGCTTGCCGCGGCGGCGAAGTTCGCCGGCGACCGGGTCCAGTTCAAACGGTCCGAACCGCGCTACGGAGGAATTCGTGCTTTGCGGCTGCGCCGGCGTATCGGCCATCGGTTGCTTTTCCGGGGCGTCTGCTGAAAAGGATACCACGCCGCCGGATAAACACATCCGCATTCTGAACAATACAATAGGGTTACCAGGTTAACTAAGAAGATAAATCAAAGCGGGCAGAGGTTAAGGGGCTGGCGCCGATTGGTGGGCTACCTTCGTCTGCATGCACAAACTCATTGGGGCTTGCGGACTTCTGTTTCTGGCGTGGAGCCTGCGTGCCGACACCACCATAGTCCTTTACGACAGCATGGACGGAGAAACCGCCTCACAGGATGGAATTGCCTTTGGCTTGCCGTTGGCCGATTCCTTCTCAACCGACGAGTATTCCGGCCCGATCACCCAAATCACCTTGATGCTGCAGGGCCTGAGCGACGTTCCGGGCAGCATTTCGGTGGATCTGTATTCCGCCGGCCATGGTGAAAACCTGGGCATCCTTATCACCACCCTGGGAACCATCGATGACTCGCTTCTGTCTTTTTCCACCACCCCGGTGGTTCTCGATGTCACGTCAAGCCCCGTGCTGCAAGCGGACACGCGCTATTGGATCGCGCTGACTACCCAAGCCGACAACATTACGGCCGCCTGGGGTTACACCTTCGATACGAGCGGGACGGGCGTGGAGAACGAGTACTTCCAGGATGGCATAGGAATCCTTTCGAACGATCCGAACGGACCCTACCAGATGGAAGTGCAGATCGACGATCCATCCGTGGTGACGCCGGAGCCGGGAACCGAACTGCTGGCCGGATCCGCGCTTGTGACACTGGGGCTGACGCGCCGCCGAAAGGGGAATCGGTGATTACACCGCGATTCGCCACACTGGGAATGATCGTCACGGCCACACTTGCCGCGCCGCCCGCAAAAGCGGTGCCCGAACCCCCGACATGGTGGCTTAACGGAGCGGGCGGCCTACTGGCTTTTGCAATGCGCGCAAAACAAGCGCGTCGGAATTAAGAGACTACCCATGAAAATCTCACTACTTGGAATCGCGGCCGCGGCGACGATTGCCGCACTGCCGGCCGGGGCGACCACCGTCTACACCTCGGGAACCTTCGTTTCCGTGGGCGAGCTTGGCGGAGGCACCTTCTCCGGCAGTTTCGACATGGAGTTTCCGACCGACGACACCGAATCGCTCTCCGTCTTTGACATCGTGATTCAGAGCGCCAACGAATCGTTCGAAATCGACAACAATCAACCCAACTCCGAAGCTGTCTATTACGACCAGGATCTGACCGGCGAGGGTGCGCTCCTGATTGACTTCGTGGATCTCGCCAACTTAAATGCGATCGACCTGTTCTTCGACGAGCCTTTCACGGGAAACGCCCCGGCGGTCCCGGTAACTTCGATCGGGGACCTGTCTGAAGCCGAGTTTGGCAGCACCAAGGCTACGGCAATCGCTTCCGGAGTTGCGTCGACCACGCCGCTAGCGGAGGCGTCCCCCGAACCGTCCACGTGTTGCCTCACCGGCGCTGCCGGTCTGCTGGCGCTGTTGCTCCGCCGCCGCGTTCGGTAACGCGGTAGCGCCCCGGTGAGCTTCCCCCTCCCCAAACCGGCTGGTGGAATGCGCTACGATGCTAGAAACCGCCCTTAATGCAGCCGTGGGCCGCTGGCCTTTCCCGTGCGGCTGGGAGGGCGAAACTCCAATCATGAAGACCAAAGCCACCACCGCCCTAGATGTACCCGCCTCCGCCGCCGAGGCGCCGCCGCGAAATCCCGCCCTGCCGCTGAGCACCAATACCCATTTGTTGAATTGGGTCGATAAGATGGCCCGCCTCACCAGACCGGCGGCGATTCATTGGGTGGACGGATCCCAGGAGGAGAACGACGCCCTGTGCGCCCAGTTGGTCTCCAGCGGCACCTTCATCCGCCTCAACCAGGAGCTGTGGCCCGGCTGCTACTATGCCCGTTCCGACGCCAGCGACGTGGCCCGGGTCGAAGACCGCACCTTCGTCTGCTCGCTGTCCAAAGACCACGCCGGGCCGACCAACAATTGGGAGGAACCGTTCCGCATGCGGCGCCGCCTGAAGGATCTGTTCAGCGGCTCCATGCAGGGGCGCACCATGTACGTACTGCCCTTCAGCATGGGTCCGGTCGAATCCCCGTTGTCGCAGATCGGGGTGCAGTTGACCGATTCGCCCTACGTGGTGGTCAACATGCGCATCATGGCCCGCATCGGCACGAAGGTCTTCGAGGAAATCGACCGCGACCGCAAGCGCGTGGTGCCCTGCATCCATTCGGTGGGTATGCCGTTGCCGCCCGGCCAAAAAGACGTCCCGTGGCCCTGCAACCCCGAAAAGTACATCGTGCACTTCCCGGAAACCCGCGAAATCTGGTCGTACGGATCGGGCTACGGCGGCAATGCGCTGCTGGGCAAGAAATGCTTCGCCCTGCGCATCGCCTCCAACATCGCCCGCGACGAAGGTTGGATGGCCGAGCACATGCTCATTCTGGGCGTCGAGAACCCTCAGGGCGAGAAAACCTACCTTGCCGCCGCCTTCCCCAGCGCTTGTGGCAAGACCAACCTGGCCATGCTGATTCCGCCGCAGGCGTTTCCCGGCTGGAAGGTCTGGACGGTGGGCGACGACATCGCCTGGATCCGTCCGGACGAAAATGGCGTGCTTCGCGCCATCAATCCCGAGGCTGGTTTCTTTGGCGTGGCGCCGGGCACTTCCCTGCGGACCAATCCCAACGCCATGGCTACTATTTCCCGCAACACCATCTTCACCAACACCGCTGTCACCCTGGAAGGCGGCGTTTGGTGGGAGGGTATGACGGAAACGCCGCCCGCCGAGTGCCTGGATTGGCAGGGCAACGTCTGGACCCCCGAAATCGCCCAGCGAACCGGCGCCAAAGCGGCCCATCCCAACGCCCGTTTTACCGCGCCCGCCCGCCAGTGCCCCTGCATCGACCCGGACTGGGAGAACCCGCGCGGAGTGCCCCTCGGCGCCATCGTCTTCGGAGGGCGCAGGGCGGACACGATGCCGCTGGTTTTCCAGGCTTTCAACTGGAGTTCCGGCGTCTACATCGGCGCCACCATGGGCTCGGAAACCACCGCCGCCGCGGGTGGCGCGGTGGGCAAGGTCCGCCGCGACCCGATGGCCATGCTGCCCTTCTGCGGTTACCACATGGGCGATTATTTCCGCCACTGGATCAAGATGCAGCGCTCGCTTTCGGTCACCCCGCGCATCTTTCACGTGAATTGGTTCCGGCGCGGGCCGGACGGCAATTTCCTCTGGCCCGGCTTCGCCGAGAACATGCGCGTATTGAAGTGGATCGTAGACCGCGCCCGCGGCAATGCGGCCGGCCGCGAAACCCCCATCGGGTGGATGCCACGCTACGAAGAGCTGGAATGGAACGGCCTCGAATTCCGTCGGGAGGACTTCGAATCCCTGCAGGCCTTTCACCGCCCCGAGTGGCGCCGCGAAGTGCTGGGCCACGCCGAGTTGTTCATGGATTTGCACGACCACTTGCCGCCGCAGATGATCTACGAGCGCGAACTGCTGATCTGCCGGCTGTAGATCGCCCGGCAGGGCGAAAGAGAGTAGCCCAGCGCGTAAGCGCCGGGACGGCGAAAAAACGCCCGCCGCAGCCACGGAAAGGGGCGTGAGATTGTGCCGCATTCACGACGAGCGAGGTTCCGATGGCGCCGGGCCGGTCCTTATACTGATAGAGGGCTGCCATGAAGAACATTCAACTTCCGGATGAGGTTTACCAGCGCGCCGCGGAGTTGGCCGAGATCGATCACGTCTCGGTCGACAGGCTGGTGGCGGCGCTTGTGAACGAGCGGGTCGGCGATTGGTCCAAGTTGCAGGCGCGAGCCGCGCGGGGTTCCGTAGTAAAGCTCAAGCGTGTGTTGTCGAAAGTGAGCGACGCTCCCCCGGAAGCGATGGACCGGCCATAGCGGGCGGACGCGACGCAATCCGCCTGGCCGGTGAGGGCATGCGCCGCCTGCTCGATCATCTCGTCGGGCGACACCGCCACGCAGGGGCCGGGTCTTGCGGATTTCCGAACCCTCGGTTGGGTCAAGGGTGACCAGCCAGCCGGGGCTCGGGGCTCACCACTGCCACCACAGTGCCGGATGACAGGCTTCGGGATCCGTACGCCACGCGAGTTGCCGACCCGCACCAGGGCGACTTTCATGGAATTCACCTCAGTAATTACATCGTACCCACTTCAGCGCACCGGAGCAGTCAGTCGAGCAAGAGCGGAAAACGAGCACTGCCATGTCCCAAAAATGGTAAAATCTTGGCGCGGCGTCTGCCTGCGCATTTTTCCCGGCGACCCGTGTCATATCGGATTGTTCGATCCAAGCCCTGATCCACCCTGGAAGGGGGTGTCGTTGTGTTGGACCTCGTCATTGTTCGGGCCATTTTCGTAATCGTCCTGGGTTGCTGCGCCTATGCACTGAATCCCATTCCCGGCCAGCCGGTACTTTCCGTGGCGGGAGGCGTGGTGCTGGCGGCGGCCATCATATTCTTCGAAGTTCGCCTGGAACACGTCAGCCTGAAACGGCTGATTGGAGCTGCCGTCGGGTCGGTCCTCGGCATTCTGGGTGCATTCCTGATGTCGCTGGTGGTGGGCCGGGCGCTTCCGGCGCAGCCGTTCCTGCCGGTTTGCCTGCTGCTGCTGATGGCCTATATCGGCCTGGTAGTGGGCGCCAAGAAGGGCGAACTGCTCAACCTCTCCGCGCTGGGCGGCGTCTTCGGCGTGGAAAAAACCTCCAAGAAGAGCTTCAAAATCTTGGATACCAGCGTGGTCATCGACGGCCGCATCGCCGATATCGCCGAAACCGGATTCCTCGACGGCGTGCTGGTGGTGCCGCAGTTCGTGCTGCGGGAGTTGCAATTGGTGGCCGATTCGGCCGATTCGATGAAGCGCAACCGCGGCCGTCGCGGTCTCGACATTCTGCAGCGCATTCAAAAAATCGCTCACCTGACGGTGCAGATCGTGGAAGAGGACTTCCCCCAGGTACGGGAGGTCGACATGAAACTGATCGAGCTGGCCAAAATCTACGATTGCAAAGTCGTCACCAACGATTTCAATCTCAACAAGGTCGCCCAGTTGCACGGCGTGGAAGTGCTCAACATCAACGAATTGGCGAATTCGCTCAAGCCCATCGTCCTGCCGGGAGAAACCATGCGGGTCTTCATCCTGAAGGAAGGCAAGGAGTATAACCAGGGCGTCGCCTACCTGGACGACGGCACCATGGTAGTGGTGGATAACGCCAAGAAGATGATCTCGAAGACCATCGACATCTCCGTCACCAGCGTGTTGCAGACTACCGCCGGCAAAATGATTTTCGGTAAGTACGATGACCGTATCCACGCCGTCGCTTCGAGCGAGCGGGTCGAGCGCCCACCCCGCAAGAGCGAGGCGCAGCCGGGCAGCGCTGTCGGCAGTGAGAAAACCACGATAGAATCGTAGAACGCATGAAAATCGCTGTGATCGTGCCCGCCGCGGGTCTGGGCACACGCATGGGAAAATCCTCGGCGGAGAAGACCGGCACCAGCCGTAAGCAGTTCATGTTGCTCGACGGCGCTCCCATCCTGCTGCACGCGGTGCGCAAGTTCGCCTCGCTCGAGCGCGTCGGCGAGATTGTGGTGGCGGTGCGCGCCGAGGACGTGGAATGGGTCGGCGAGCTGCTGGAGCGTGAATTTCCCGCGCGCCCGGTGCGCGTGGTGGAAGGTGGCAACAGCCGCCAGCAGTCGGTCGAAAACGCCCTGGCCGTGCTCGGCCCGGAAACCGATCTGGTGGCGGTGCATGACGGCGTGCGTCCGTTCATCGACGCCGAAACCATTCACCGCGTGCTCGACGAAGCCGCCGAGAGCGGCGCGGCTATCGTGGGCGTGCCCGCGGTCGATACCGTCAAGCAGGTCAGCCGCTCCACCGGTAAGGCGCGGATTCGCGCCACCTTGCTCCGCGAAAAGCTGGTGATGGCGCAAACCCCCCAGGTCTTCCGCTACGAACTGCTGCGGCGGGCTTTCGAGTCCGCCCGCCAGGACGGCTTCAGCGGCACCGACGAATCCAGCTTGGTGGAGCGCCTGGACGTGGAAGTGACCGTGGTGATGGGCAACGACCACAATATCAAAATCACCAAGCCTGGCGACATGGAACTGGCCCGCCTGTTTCTGCAGGACGAGATGGCCAAGGACCACGCCCTTTGAGCCAGGCGCCGGAGCCGGGCGAGATTCGAATCGGACTGGGCTGGGATGTGCATCGTTTGGCGCCAGGGCGTCCCCTGATTCTCGGCGGAGTCCCGGTCCCCAGCGAGCATGGTCTCGATGGTCACTCCGATGCCGATGTGCTGGCCCACGCCATTACCGATGCCATTCTGGGCGCCGCCGCTTTGGGCGACATTGGGATGCATTTCCCCGATACCGACCCGCGCTGGAAGGGCGCCGACAGTCTGGTCTTCCTGCGCCGCGCCCGTCAACTTGCCGGCGAGCGCGGCTACCGGCTGGTCAACGTGGACTCTACCGTAATCCTGGAGCGCCCCAAGCTGAAGGACTTTCGTCAAGCCATTCGCCAACGGCTGGCCGAAACCCTTGGCCTCGACCTCGACCGGGTGTCGGTGAAGTTCAAAACCGCCGAAAAGGTCGGACCCGTCGGCGAAGGCCTCTCGGCCGAAGCTCAAGCCATCGTTACCCTGAAAGCGGGTTGAAGACCATCCGCGAAAGCAGCTTCCCACGCAACAGTGCTGGCACTCCGGCGCGGCGCGGCTCCGAGGCAACCATGCGCCTCATGCCGGCCGCGCCCGACTGATGAAAGCTGTTCGCCGCTAGCTGATCGCTGCTTTTCGGCCGGTCAGTTCGCGTTTACCAGGCACATGCGGCGCGCCGCCCGCCTGGCCTTCAGCCTCTCATTCGCTTTCTTTTGCTTTTCCGCCGAAACAACGGATTGGCAGGCGTCACAGCGCTTCCGGATTCTGGATCGCGTGATGAACTCCGCTCCGCAACGTCGGCACTGCTTCTTCATGGTCTCCTCAAGCGGGAGAATTCCCGGCTTCTTCGGCAGAAGATGGGAATAGTGGAAATCGCAATGGTTCATATCCGGACCTCGCTCGTAGGGGGTTGCAACATCGGATTCGGAGTGCGGGACCTGGGATGGGTGTAATGCCCCAGCCGGCAGCGCTCACGTTGCAGCAACCCACACCCCCGGATCAATGAGCCACTCCGGGGGCACTTAAGATAAATACCACCAACACTCTGGTTACAAGGAACTTGCCCGCCCCGGACGAAGGATAAGCTTGCCCTGCCCCCGCCCGAATGCTTTGTTCGGCAATCATCTGCATGTAGCTCTAGCACGCCGCGTTCCGAAGCTATGCAAGCGAAGCCGCCGGGCGAAATACTTCCTCCGCACCCAGCAACTCCCATCGCAAGTGATTCATATAGAAGACTAATACGGCCTCCGGATAGAGCGAGCGAAACTTCTCATACACCCGCTCCTCCCAGCCTTGGGTGAAAAACGGTTTCGGATCCAGGTCTTTCGCGAAAAAACCATTTTCATGCGGAACGTTCAACCAGTCCAGCACCGCCGCGATCATATCCAGGTGCGAAACCAAAATCGCCTGCGCCAGATCCTTGGCGAAATCGACGTCCCCTTCCACGATGCGGGTCCAAAAACGCGGCGAAGCCTTTCGTAAAGCCTCGGTATTGACCTTGGTCAGGTGTGCCCGGACCTTGAAGCCTTCGTAGATTCGGTACGTCTTCAACCGGCCGATCGAGATCCCGCGGATGAGCTGGGCGAAGGCTTCCTGGCCAAGCCCGAGGTAAACATCCGAAATCTGCATAAACTCTCAGCCTATCACGGCTGGCGGCGCGAGTGGATTTCAGGTCCAAAAGTGCGCTTGCCGCGCACCCTCTCTCTACCATGATATCCGATATCGCATGTTTATTCAGAGGGGAGACCCTGAAATCCCGTGAAAACCCCGAAAATCGGGCCGGATTGCCCGTCGAGCCTTCTCTATCGGCTTCCAGTAAGTGGATTTCGGCACCTTGCTAGAATAGTGGTTTCGGTCAAATGAAAAACATTATCATCCTGGGATCCCAGTGGGGAGACGAAGGCAAGGGGAAAATTGTGGACCTGTTCAGCGAGCCCTTCGACATTGTGGCGCGCTATCAGGGCGGCCATAATGCCGGGCACACCGTCTTCATCGGCGAACGGCGGTACGTGCTGAAGTTGATCCCCAGCGGCATTCTCCGCCCGGGAAAAATCGCGGTCATCGGCAACGGGCTGGTGGTCGATCCGGCGGCACTGTTGAAGGAAATCGATGCGCTCGAGGCCGGCGGTGTCGCTGTCGAAGGAAACCTGTTCATTAGCGACCGCGCCCACGTCCTGTTCCCCGCTCATCGGATGATGGAGCGGATGTCGGAAGGACGGGAAGGCAGAGTTTCGATCGGCACCACCTCGCGCGGCATCGGCCCCTGCTACGAGGACAAAATCGCGCGCCGCGGCATTCGCGTGGCGGACCTGCTGGACCGGGAAAGCTTTCCGGCCCAATACCGCGCGCTGATGGAGGAAAAAGTCGAGATCGCCCGCACCTTCGGCATCGACGAAGGGCTGGATCTGGCCGCCATTCGCGACCAGTACGAAGTCTTCGCCGCACGCATCCGCCCCATGGTGTGCGATACGGCGCTCTTCCTCAACCAGGCGATTGCCAATGGGAAGCGGGTCCTGTTCGAGGGCGCCCAAGGCACCATGCTCGATATCGACCATGGCACCTACCCGTTTGTGACTTCGTCCAGCGCTTCGGCCGGCGGCGCCTGCACCGGCACCGGAGTGCCTCCTACCCGCATCCAGGGGATCGTGGGTGTTTCCAAAGCCTATATTACGCGCGTCGGCGGCGGCCCCTTTCCCACCGAAGCGCTGGATGGAGCGGGCGAACTGATTCGCCAGCGCGGCAATGAATTCGGCGCCGTCACCGGCCGGCCGCGCCGCTGCGGCTGGTTCGACGCTCCCCTGTTGCGTTATACCGCCGCCATCAATGGATTCGACAGCCTGGTCGTGACCAAACTCGACGTGCTCGACGACTTTGAGACCATTCCGGTCTGCACCGGCTACCGATCGGCGGGGAAGCCCGTCGACGGCATGCCCGCCCTGGTTTCGGCGGTCTCGAGCCTCCAGCCGGTATACGAATGCCTGCCGGGGTGGCGTTCCAGCACCTTCGGTTTCTCCTCATGGGAGCAACTGCCCGCCCGCGCCAAGGACTACCTGGCTTTTCTCGAAAGCCATATTGGCGTCGAGGTGGGCTGCGTGTCCACCGGACCCGAGCGCACCCAGACCATCCTCCGCCGCGGTTCCCGCCTGGAAGATCTGCTGAGTTGAAGGACGAGCGGAGAGGGAAGGAAGAAGAGAGAAGGAAGGCGCGGCTCCATTCTCACTTCTCACTTCTGCCTTCCCCGCCCTCTCACAGCCCCAGCGCTTCCACCACGGCGGCGATTTCGGCCAATCCGACCTCGATCACCGCATCCAGCGCATCCGGTGCGGCGCGTTCGTCGAAAGCCTGGAATAGAGCGATCTTGGCGATGGCGTAGCGCTCCGCGGCCGTGAGCGTTCGCTGGTTGGCGCTCTCCCAGGCCGCTATGCCGGCGTGGCGCTGCCGCACGGTGGTTTCCCGCCAGCTCTTCCGGTCCGCGGATATCTCAAAGACGAACTCGGTCGTCCCCTGTTCCCGCTCGTCCACCCGGAATCCCCGATAAAAATAGTGGTAAACATAGCCGCTCTGTGCGCTATAGACCTTTTCTCGCGGCTGGCGCGGCGCTCCACTTAGAGGCGTGGCGGCGGCTTTATTGGAGAAAAGCCTGCGAAACATAAGGTCTCTACCCCAGTATAGATAACAGGCCATCGGAGCTATTGACAATGCGCCGGGCCGGGGGCAAACTGAAGATGGAATCAGAAGCGATTTGGTTCCGAAATCGTCTGACGCAAAAGCCAGCCCACCTGGGTTTGGCGGGAGGTGACTGGATAGAACCGGACCAGCATGAGGGCGGTTGCGTTTCGTTCGAGTGAGCGTGCTGTACAGAGAGTCTCCCGCGATCGGATATTACCGGGCCAAGCGGTACTGGCCAAGCGCACCCCGTGCGCACAGATGATGATCGGTGGTTGGTTTTCTGAGCTTGCGAAGAACGGAACCTCCGCCCTTTTCTTTTTTTTCTCCCGCCCTCCCATTCCTCTCCGATTGTCTCCGGTTTGAAACCCCCGTTAGTGTACACTGGAACAAGTCTTTTTTATTTTATGAATTCGGCTTCTCACCGGGAAATTGTCAGCGCCCACAGTCCAGATTCCGACGACGCATTCATGTTCTATGGGCTCGCGACCAAGAAAGTGCGGTCGCCGAAAATCTCTTTCCGGCACGTGCTCGAAGATATTGAGACGCTCAACCGGAAAGCGATCGAGGGCCAGTACGATCTCACCGCCATTTCGTACCACGCCTATCCTTACGTTTGTGACAAGTACGTGCTGATGGCCAGCGGCTCCAGCATCGGCGACGGCTATGGCCCCATGATCGTGTCCGCGCGGCCCATGGAGCCCGAAGAGCTGAAGGGCAAGCGCATTGCCATCCCCGGCAAATTGACGTCCTCCTACCTGGCCGCCCGCCTTTTCGAACCGGATTTCGAGCCTGTGGTTACCCGCTTCGATAAGATCCTGGAAGCCGTGCGGGAACGCTCCGCCGATGCCGGGCTGATCATCCACGAAGCCCAGTTGACCTACGACCGGCAGGGCTTTCACCGCGTAGTCGACCTGGGGCGTTGGTTCAAGAGCACTTACGATCTTCCTCTGCCGCTCGGTGCCAACGTGCTGCTGCGCAGCCTCGGACCCGAGATTCAGAGCGAATGCTGCCGCTTGATGCGCGAGAGCATTCAGTACGCGCTCGATAATCATGACGAAGCGCTGTCCTACGCTCTCCAGTTCGCCCGCGAGCTCGAAACCCGCCAGGCCGAGAAATTCGTCGGCATGTACGTCAACCACTACACCCTGGATGCGGGAGAAGTGGTGCCCCGCGCCGTTCAGAAACTGCTCGACCTCGGTTACGAAGCCGGCGTGGTCCCGCACCGAATCACCGTCGAGTTCGTTCGCTAACCCCGGTGCCGCTGTTCAGAAGGCCGCCCAGTCGAGTTACAGTAGAGACATGGTGCGTCTTCGAATCGTGGTTCCGCTTCTGGCGTTTGCGGCGGCTCTGGCGGCACAACAAGCCGCGCGCCCCAAGGACGTTCGCGAGGCTGCCAAGGCCGGTCCGAACGCCATCCCCCGCCTGACCCAATACCTCACCGATCCCAGCCTGGACGTGCGCGCCGAGGCGGTCAAACAGATCATCGAGATCGGGCCGCCGCGCAGCCTGGATCCGCTGGTGGTGGCTACCCGCGACGCCGACGCCCAGGTCCAGATCCTGGCCACCGATGGACTGGTCAACTTTTACCTGCCGGGATACTTTAAGAGCGGCGTGGGCGCGTCGTTGCGCCGCGTGGGCACGGACCTCAAGGGCAGATTTACCGATACCAACGACCAGGTGATCGACCGTTACATTACGGTTCGGCCCGAAGTGGTCACGGCCCTGGTGGTGGTACTGAACAACGGCGCCACTCGCGACGCGAAGGCCAATGCCGCGCGCGCCTTGGGCGTGCTCCGCGCCTCGGCAGCGGTCGACGACCTGGTCGCCGCCACGCATTCCAAGGACAGCATCCTGATCTACGAAACGGTCGTGGCCCTCGAAAAGATTCGCGTCGAAGCCGCCGCGCCGCACCTGGAATTTCTGATGAACGACCTGGATCCCAAGGTCCAGGTCGCGGCCATCGAAGCGGTCGGGCTGCTACGCGATCTGAACGCCCGCTCCGGCCTGATCGACGTTCTGAACCGCAGCGGCAACATCCGCGTCAAGCGCACCGCGCTCACTTCCCTGGCGATGCTGCCGGCCGAAACCAATCGCGCCCTCTACCAGCAGTACATTCGCGACAAGGACGACAAGCTGCGGGCCTCCGCCGCCGAAGGCTTCGCCCGCCTCCGCAATCCGGCTGACACCCCCATGCTGGACCAGGCCTGGAAGGACGAAGTGAAGCCGGCGGCTCGTCTGGCGCTCGCTTTCGCTCTGGTCATGCACGGCCAGGTCGGATGGAGCGAGTTCAGCCCGCTTCCATACCTCGTTAACAACCTGGATTCGGCTTCCTATAGCGGAATCGCTCAGCCGTATCTGACGGAATTGGCGCGCGACAACGCCGTCAGGGCGGCGCTATACGGCCCGCTGGGGAGCGGAACCAAGCTGGAAAAAATCGGTTTGGCCCAGGTATTGAGCGCCAGTGGGGATCGGCGCAGCCTGGAGGAACTGAACAAGCTTAAGGACGATCCGAACCCGGAGGTTGCGCAGGCCGCGCTCACGGCCGTACGCAACCTGCAATCCAGGCTTTGAACCCTTACTTGGCCTTCTTCTGCTTTTGCTGGCCGACGCGCACCTTGAAGTGTCCTGCCTTGGCTTCTTGAAACGCCTTGTGGTCGTGGCGTACCACGGCGTCCGCCAGGTACCGGTCGACGTCCGCTTCCTTGGGCAGCACCGCCATCACGGTGAAGTTATCGCTGCAGGTCGGGCAGTAGGGCCGGAACCGTTTCACGTTGGGAATTGCCATAACTTCAATATTATATCAAACCGATACCGGCCGCTTGGTGGCGCCCGTCGAATCGCCTACTCCGCCCTATCGGAACAAGCGGTACCCGCCGATTTGGTATCTTGAAAGGTTGGCTACCCTGGTATGCCTTTCCACATACAGCCCTTACGAGAATTTCTGGTTCGCCCGGTTCTCCCCGCCTCTCTGGCTCGCATGAGCGAGTTGGCGCATAACATCCTATGGAGTTGGGAACCCATTGTGCGTGCGGTGTTTCGCCGGCTGGACCCGGTGTTGTGGCGCGATTGCGGCTACAACCCGGTCCTGATGCTCGGCAGAGTTTCCCAGGCGACCCTCGGAAAGGCCGCCGCCGATCCACGCTACCTGGCGCTTTACCGCCTGGCGTGCGAGGCCTACGATGCGCGCGCCCACAAAGGAAATCCGGCCGCCGACGGAAAACTGATCGCCTATTTCTCCGCCGAATACGGCCTCACGGAGTGTTTACCGGTCTACTCGGGAGGCCTGGGAATCCTCTCGGGCGATCACCTCAAGTCCTCGAGCGACCAGGATTATCCGCTGATCGGCCTCGGCCTCCTCTACCAGCAAGGCTATTTCCGGCAGTACCTCAATCCGGACGGCTGGCAGCAGGAGCGCTACCCGATGAACGATTTCTATACCCTCCCGGTGGCCCCGGTGAAGGATGCGGCCGGCAAGGACCTCCGCGTCGGCGTGAAACTGCCCACCGGCGAAGTGTACGTGCAGGTTTGGAAAATCGGCGTGGGACGGATCACACTGTTCCTGCTCGATACCAACATCCCGGAAAACGTCCTGCCGCAGGATCGCGACATCACCGATTCTCTATACGGCGGCGACAACGATACCCGCATTCGTCAGGAAATCGTCCTGGGTATCGGTGGGATCAAGGCGCTGGAGGCGATGGGCTTGCAGCCTACCGTCTTCCATATGAACGAGGGCCACTCCGCGTTCCTCGCGCTGGAGCGGATTCGTGTCTACATGAAAGAGAACCGGCTCAGCTTCGAGGAGGCCGTGGAAGCCACCCGCGCGAGCAACGTCTTCACCACTCATACGCCTGTCCCGGCCGGAATCGATCTGTTCGATCCGGGCATGATGTATCATTATTTCTCCGGTTATTGCTCGGATATCGGTATCGACTTTCAACAGTTGATGGGCCTCGGACGCCGCAACCCGTTCGACCGCGACGAACGTTTCTCGATGGCCGTGTTGGCGCTCAACACTTCGTCCTATCGCAATGCCGTCAGCCGCCTGCACCGGGACGTATCGCAGGAGATGTTCCACGACCTCTGGCCGCAGTTGCCGGTCTGGGAAGTGCCGATTACCTCGGTGACTAACGGCGTGCACCTGCCGAGTTGGCTCAACGGCGATCTGGCCGGCCTCTACGATCAGTACCTGGAACCGGACTGGCGGGAGCGTTTCAACGATCCTTCGATCTGGGAACAGGTCGTGGACATACCGGACGAGGAATTGTTCGAGGCCCACCGCAGGCGCAAACGCCGGCTGGTCAATTTCGTGCGCGGGCGGCAGCAGACCTCGGCGCTGCGGCGCAAGGCTTCGGCCGCCGAACTGCGGCACTCCGGCGAGGCGCTCGATCCCAACGCGTTCACCATCGGTTTCGCGCGCCGCTTCGCCACCTACAAGCGCGCCACGCTTCTGTTTCGCGACGTGGAACGGTTCAAAAAGATTCTGCTGAACAAGGACATGCCGGTGCAAATGGTCATCGCCGGCAAGGCCCATCCCAAGGACCAGCCCGGCAAGGCCTTGATTCGCGAGATCGTGCAACTGTCCCGCGATCCGGAATTGTGGAAGCACCTGGTCTTTCTCGAAGACTACGATATGAAGGTTGGCCGCGAGCTGGTGCAGGGCGTCGACCTTTGGCTCAATACGCCCAGGCGTGGCGAAGAGGCTTGCGGAACCAGCGGCATGAAAGCCGCGTGCAACGGCATCATCAACCTGAGCATCCTCGACGGCTGGTTCGACGAAGCCTACGAACAGTCCGGCGGTTGGGCCATCGGCGAGCGGGAAACTTACGGCGACGACCAGGATGCCCTCCACGCCAGCGCTATTTATTACCTCCTCGAAAACGAGATTGTGCCCATGTATTACGAGCGCCGCGAGCAGACCCCGCGCGAGTGGGTGCGGCGGATGAAACAGTCGCTTCGCTACATTACGCCCCACTTCGACTGCCGCCGCATGGTGCGCGAGTACATGGCCGAACTGTACGAGCCCGCTCACCGGCAGCATTTGCGGATGCAGGCGGCCGATTACGCCCTGGCCCGCGACAAAGCGGCGTGGAATGCCAAGGTGCGCGCGGTCTGGGATCGGGTTCGTTTTGTCGAGTCCGCCGCGGCGTCCCCCGGAGCCACGCTGTTCAGCGGATCCGCCGTTGCCGTTCGTGCCGCCATCGACCTGGCGGGCTTGAAGCCGGAAGACGTTCGCGTGGAAGTGGTCCTGGGCCGCGTGGATTCCTCCGGCCATTTGGAAGAAACCGAAGTGCTGTTGCTGCCCTCGCTCGGCCTCCAGGGAACCGTCGCGACTTTCGGCAGCGATATCCTGCCTGAGAGAACCGGCCGGCTGGGCTACGCCTTGCGCGTGAGCCCGAATCATTTCGACGATCCACTCACCCGGCCCTGCAGCAATCTGCTGAAATGGAGTTCCGTGGGTTAACTTTTTGGCATAGACCGAAGGAAAGGGGATGCAATTGACCCCCATTCCATGGTACATATTGGTTTCGACCGCTTGGCGGGTGCTTTTCCGATAATAACCTCGCGCCTTGGGCGTTCCCGCTGTTCCCTCAGTCACCTCAATTCCTCGCGACCGGTCCGCGCGTGGAATCGGTGGCAGTTCCCGCCCGGCGCCGTAAGGTACCATACCGGAAGACTATTCGTACCATCGGTACCGTAGCTAGAACGATTCCTTCACAAACGGAGTTCCTTCTCCATGGATAGCGACCGCAAGTACAGACAGCCGGGGTACATGGACTCAGACCGCGATTCCCGCGGCCCTCGAGACGACCGCCCCAAGCCACCGGGTCCCCGCCCGCCCATCGATATCACCGGTCCCAGGCTGCCCCGCCTGGTGCAGCATGTGGCAGCTTCGCGCTGTTATAACTGTTCGGTCACCCTGCCGCCCGACATTAGTTTCAGCGGCAATTGTCCCAAGTGCAACGCCGAGCTCCACTGTTGCAAACAATGCACCCATTTTGAGCCCGCCACTCGTTTCCAGTGCCTGAAACCGATTCCCCTGCGGATTCCAGTGAAGGACAAGGCCAACGACTGCGGTCTGTTCCAGCCTAGAGTGACGGTGGCGCGCGAGGGCACCTCGAACGGCGCCACCGGCCCCGGACCGCAGGCTTCGAACCCTGGCCCTCCGGTGCCGCGCAATCCCGAAGACGCTCGCAGCGCCTTCGATAGGCTATTCAAGAAGACCTGAACCGCCGGTGTGGCGCGGGGAGTTCTCCTCTATCGAACACTGGCACGCTGGTCGGCCCGCCCCATCATTTGCGCAGAATTCCGCCTTTGTAAACCCTAAGGGGCACGCAGCAGTCGTGCGCCCTTCCCCTGCCAGGTTCGGACGCCGTGCAAGCCACGTTCGTAGTATTTATTGGCGGTTTGCCCCATCTGCCTGTGTGAATTACCCCAATTTCCCCATATGTCCAATCGGCAACCGTTGTAAACAACAACGAATTTCCTTCGAAAACACGCTGATTTGGATAATCAGACCTTTTGGGCATATTATTGCTTAACTCACGCCGCGAATCCCAACCGCGCAGGTTCAAATACCTGCCATGAAAGGGGTAAAGTGCGCCGCTTTCTCCGTGATTCCGCTCATCTTTTGCGGCCGGCCCTGGTACTGCTCGCCGCCCTGGCGGCCTTTCTTGTCATCCGCAGCGCCATCGTCCCCAAGGCTTTTGGGCAATATGGCCACTACCGCCCCGGTGCGCTCGACCTGGTCCGCCAGCATCCCGTAGCCTTCGCCGGGCAGGACACCTGCGTGCTTTGTCACGATGAGGAAGCCAAAACCAGGGCCGCCGGCAAACACGCCCACGTAGCCTGCGAAGCGTGCCACGGTCCGCTGGCGCAACACGCCGCCGACCCCGTCGCGCACCCTCCGAAGCTGCCCGAGGTCGCTAACCTGTGCCGCCGTTGTCATGAACGGGACGCGGCCAAGCCGAAGAACTTTCCCCAGGTGGCGACCGCCGAACACTCCGGCGGCATGGCCTGCAACAACTGCCATCAACCTCACAATCCCCATCTCTGAGATAAAGGAGACGAGCATGGACTTCACCCGGCGCGACCTATTCAAGTTTGGGGGCAAGTTGCTGGTTCTGGCTTCGGCCGGCGCCACGCTCGAGCAGATCACCGGCGCCGCGCCGCCCAGCGAAGCTTACCGCATGGCCGACCACTGGTGGGGCATGATCGTCGACATCGACTTGTGCATCGGCTGCGGCAACTGCGTGCGCGCCTGTTCCAAGGAGAACAACGTGCCGCGGGGGTACTTCCGCACCTGGGTGGAGCGTTACCAGATCGAGGAAGGCAGCCAGCCTCACGTGGAATCGCCCGACGGCGCGATGGACGGCTTCCCGCCGTCGACCCGCACCGACCTGAAGAGCTTCTACGTCCCCAAGCTGTGCAACCAGTGCGCCGATTCCCCCTGCGTGCAGGTCTGCCCGGTCGGCGCCACCTTCGTCAGCCCGGATGGCGTGGTGCTGGTCGACGAATCCTACTGCCTGGGCTGCCGCTACTGCGTGCAGGCCTGTCCCTATGGCTGCCGGTACCTGCATCCGGACAAGCAGACCATCGACAAGTGTACGCTCTGCTACCACCGCATCACCCAGGGCCTGACCACGGCCTGCTGCGAAAACTGCCCCACCGGCGCCCGCCTGCTGGTGGATTTCAAGAATCCCAAAGACCCTGTCCACGAAATCCTGCGCACCAGCAAAGTTCAGGTTTTGAAACCCTACATGGCCACCCGAGCCAAGGTCTACTACAAGAACCTGGATGGCGATGTGCGCTGATAGGAGCGATCGATGATACCCGGCGTTGACGGTTTCATATACCCGAACGAGGCGGAACTGCAATGGAGCGTGCTGATCGTGCTCTACCCCTACATCACGGGCCTGGTTGCCGGCGCGTTCATTCTGGCGTCGCTCGAAAGGGTTTTCAAGGTGGATGCCGTGCGGCCCACCTACCGCATGGCCTTGCTCACGGCCCTGGCCTTCCTGCTGGTGGCGCCCTTGCCCCTGCAACTCCATCTGGGGCATCCCGAGCGTTCCTTTGAAATGTACCTTACGCCCCACCGCTCCTCGGCCATGGCCATGTTCGGGTTCGTATACCTCTGGTACCTCACGGTGGTTCTGCTGCTGGAGATCTGGCTGGAATATCGCGCCGAAATTGTCGCCCTGGCGCAATCCGCCACGGGGCCGAAGCGCTGGATCTACCGCGCCCTCACTCTCGGCTCGTATAACGTCAGCCCGGAGGCGCGCCGAATCGACGATAAGGTGGGCTATGCCGTCACCGTCATCGGCATCCCGTCGGCGTTTCTGCTGCACGGGTATGTGGGCTTTATTTTCGGCTCGGTGAAAGCCAACCCGTGGTGGTCCACTCCCCTGATGCCGGTGGTGTTCCTGTTCTCCGCCATGGTCTCGGGAATCGCCGCCGTGATGGTTCTGTACGTGGTTTCCATGAAGCTGCGCAAGACCCCCATCGACATGCGCTGTCTCGACACCATCGCGCGCTACCTGTTCTACACCTTCGTCATCGATTTCAGCCTGGAAATGCTGGACCTGGTGCACCGCACCTACGAGTCCGACGAGTCCTTCCGCAGCCTGGATTTCATGGTGCACACGCGCCTCTGGGGCTCGCACGTGATTCTGCAGATCTTTCTGGGCACCCTGCTGCCGCTGGTTCTGCTGGCCGCCAATCAATTGTGGACGTTCTCCGAGGCCAGGCGAAAAGCCATGTACATGATGGCCGGCGGCCTGACTCTGATCGGCATCTTCGCCATGCGCTGGAACGTGGTGATCGGCGGCCAACTGTTTTCCAAAAGCTTTCTCGGTTACACATCCTACAAACTGCAACTGGGGGCGCGGGAAGGACTATTGTCGGCGAGCCTGCTGATGCTCCTTCCGTTTGCGATCCTGCTTATTCTGGTGAAGCTCTTGCCGCCCTGGCAGGACGGAGAGGCCCACAAAGCCTGAGGAGGTTGCCATGCCGCAACCGGAGTGGGAGACGCTCGAGCGCGAGGTCCGCGAACTGGCCGTGCGCGTGGCGTCGATCGAGCGACACGTCGGTTTGAGCGCCCCCGCGGCGCCGCCGGAGATCCTGGCCCAGTTCCCCTCGGTCCATCCGCTGGCCGAAATGCCCGCCATGTCCGGCATCCTTCCGGTGGTGGGACGGGCGCTGGTGGGTCTCGCCGGCGCTTTCCTGCTGCGCGCCCTCACCGAGTCCGGAATTCTGCCCACCAGGGCCGGAATCGCCGCCGGAATCGCCTACGCCATGCTGTGGCTCGGCTGGGCGGCTCGAAGCACGGCCACCGAGCGCCTCAAAACCGCCCTCAACAGCCTGACCGCCGTGCTGGTGCTCTCTCCGCTGCTCTGGGAAGCCACCGTGCGATTCCACGCCATCGGCGACTGGACCACCGCGGCCGTCCTGCTGGTCTTCGCCGTTTTCGGCATGACGATCTCCTGGCGCGGGAGCCTGCTCGTCGTCTCCACCTTCGCCACCCTGGCCGCCCTGGGAACCGCCGCCGCCCTGCTGATAGCCACTCGCGACGTGCTGCCATTCACCTTCCTGTTCCTCGCCGTGGCCGCGGCCATCGAAGCTTCCGCCTGCCTGGAACACTGGTTGAGCGAGCGCTGGCTGGGCGCGGCTGCAGCCGATCTTGCGGTTCTGCTGGCCACCTGGCTGGTAGCCAACCAGCGCGGCCTGCCCGAAGGCTACGCCCCCATTCCCCATGCGTGGCTGCTCGCCGCGCAAGTAGCGCTGCTGACCATTTACCTTGCCAGCACCATCGTCCGCACACTGCTTCGCGGCTTCTCCTTCACCGCCTTTGAGACGGCTCAAGTTGCCGTGGCCTTCGCCATCAGCCTCAATGGCGGTCTGCGGATGGCGCCGGCGATGGCCGCGGTCATGTTGGTCTGCGCCGCCGCCTGTTACCTGCTGTCTTTCGTGCGGCTCGAGCGGCAAGGCGCTTCCAGCCGAAACTTCTACACCTATTCCACCTTCGGCATCCTGCTGGCTCTGGCGGGCGCCCGAATCCTGCTTTCGAGTGCCGCCTCGGCTTGGGTCTGGTCCATCCTCGCGATCGCCTGTATCTGGGCCGGCGGCGCCTTTGGCCGCATGACGTTGCGGGTGCATGGAGTCATTTACCTGTCGCTGGCGCTGACCGCTTCCGGCGCGGTTCAGGAGGCGGCTAGCCAGCTATTGGGCTCCGCCTTATGGCCGGGTCAAAGGCAGGCGGCTCTGTGGACCGGCCTGGCGGTTGCCGCCGTCGCCTGTCTCCTGGCGGCACATTACGGCTCGGGCGACCACCCTTCGTGGAACACGCGCGTCTTTCGCCTGGCGGTTTCCGCCGGTTTTCTCTGGCTGGTAGCGGGCGTCGCGGCGGGCATTCTGACGGGCGCCTATCACGCCGCATTCGGCGCCGGCGCCAGTCATGCCTATTGCGCCACCTTGCGCACCGCCGTCCTGGCCGGTCTCTCCCTTCTGCTCGCCTGGGCCGGCCCGCGCTGGAGTCGCCTGGAATTATCGCACCTGGTCTACCCCGCCATGTTTCTCGGCGGCTGCCGCCTGGTGCTTCAGGACCTCAACCAGGGCCACACCGGAGCGCTCTTCTTTTCTCTGCTGCTTTACGGCGCCGTACTGACCGCCCTGCCGCGGCTGAAGAGAACCACGGGTTGAAGCGGCTCCGGCGGGGACGTGACGCTCCGTCTCCGGACGCACTCGGCACTCTTGGATCGCGTTCCCGGGGGCGGTAGGATGGTTCCATGCCAATTGCCGTCCGCGTGGCTATAGCGCTGAGCCTGTTTCCGATCGCTTTGATGGCGCAGGATCCATACGTCGTTGCGGGCGACCACTACCACCTGGTTTTCGAGAATCAGTGGGTGCGCGCCAGTCGGGTGACGTATACGCCACACGGAACGTCTCCCATCCACGACCACCCGGAGACGCCAACAACGGTTTACATCTATGTGACCGACGGAGGGGTGATGCGCTTTCAGCATTTCACCGGCCAGCACGTAGCCGGAATCACGATTGACCGCAAGCCGGTTCAAGCGGGCGCGATTCGTTTCGCGAAGGGTGCACCGGAGACACACTCCGTCGAATACCTTGGCGACACTCCGACCGAATACGTCATGCTCGAACTCCGAACCGAGGCGCTGGACCGGCCCACCACGGACGTCCGGCTGCCGCCAGTGGCAATGGATCCGTCGAAATCCGCGATCGAGGTCCAGTTCGAAAACGGGCAGATCCGAATCGTGCGGGTGGCGTGTACCGCGGCGCAGCGCTGTCCGGATTCCGAGCACCCCGGCGATCCGGCCGTGGTGGTCGTCATGTCGGGTCCCCATCGCGGCGACGTGGATTGGTCGCCCGCACCGGCCGAGGGACCCATGCAACAGGTACGCATAGAACTCAAGGGCAAACCGGCTCCGCCGCGGAACCGCTAGATCCTCGTTATGTCCGATGGCTCCAGAGTCGTTCCGCACCGTCTCAGCGACAAATTCGAGATCCGCCACCGTCTGAACGCCGACCGCGAGTGGTCGCTTTACGCACTGGCCGATCTGGACGACGGCATGCCCATTGTCGTTGTGGGCGATGCCGCGTCCACCCGCGTCCTCCTCGCTGCGCTCCCCGGGCCGACCGGCTATCTGAACCTCAAGGCCGATCAGATGGATGACGCCGAAGGTCTCTATCGCTATCGGGAGCGGCATGAGATGCGGCGCATGTTTCTCGACGCCTTCCAGCCCCGCTCCGGCGCAACAGAACTGCTAACCGCGGCCGATTGCGGCGATATCCGCCATCTGTACTCGTGCGGCGATGGAGGCGGGATCGCGTTCGCTCCTTTTCAATTGGACACGGGGTTCTTTCGTGGCATCCGGCGCGACGGCGAACTGGTGGCGGTAGCCGGCGTGCAAGTGGCGTCGCGAAACGAAGGCGTCGCCGCCGTGGGAAATATATTTACGCGGCCGGATTAGCGCGGGCAGGGCCTCGCGCAGACCGTAACCTCCGCCGTCGCGGCCGCCGTACGGGAGGCGGGAATCGCAACCGTCGGCTTGAATGTCGAAGCCACGAACACGGCAGCCATCCGCGCGTATGAACGCATCGGCTTCCGCACCCACTTCACCTATAGCGAAGGAATCGCCGACAAGCTAAGTGCCTGATTTCGGAATTACGGCCACGTATCAAGAAAACCGCTCCCTGACGGTCGCGGCTCGGTTTCGTTTGTTTCCGAGCCGCGACCGTCAGGGAACGGTTGCCCGGAAATACGTTAGCGAACTTATGAAGCTGTGTACTAAACAACGATCCGGCTGACCCGATAACTGATAACTGATAACTGATTACTGTCAGTACCGCATCGCGCCTTTCACCAACGCCGGCTGGCGGATCTCGATGCAGCCTTTCCCCGTGGGTAACATTTTGCCCGGGTTCATGCGGTTGTTGGGATCGAAAAGCAGCTTGAGCCGCGCCATCGTGGCCAGCGTTTCGCTCGAAAACAACCGCGGCATCAGCTCTTTCTTCTCCAACCCGACGCCGTGCTCTCCGGTGATCGTGCCGCCCACCGCGATGCAGTGCGACAGAATCTCCACCCCGGCCGCGCGCGCCTTTTCCAACTCGCCCGGAACGCGCCCGTCGAACAAAATGATGGGATGCAGATTGCCGTCGCCGGCATGGAAGATATTCGAAATCGTCAGCCCGTAGCGCGCGGCCACTTCGTTAACCACATGCAGCGTCGAAGGGATCTGCGTGCGCGGCACCACTCCATCGTGCACATAGTAAGTGGGGCTCACGCGGCCCACCGCTCCGAAGGCGTTCTTGCGTCCCTTCCACAGCAGCTCGCGTTCCTCCGCGCTCCGTGCCACCCGCACTTCCCGCGCCCCGGAGCTGCCGCAAACCTCGCGGATCTGTTCCGTCTGCTCGTCCACCGCTTCCCGGATGCCTTCGAGCTCGATCAGCAACACCGCCGCGGCATCCATCGGATAGCCGGCGTGGGTGGCTTCTTCCACCATGCGCAGCATCACCCCGTCGAGCATCTCCACCGCCACCGGAGTAATCCCGAGCGCCGTGATTTCCGTCACCGTCCGTCCGGCGTCTTCGTTGTTGTCGTAAATGGCGAGGAGCGTTTTCACCACTTCGGGCTTGCGGATCAGGCGGACGACGACTTTGGTCACCAGCACCATCGTCCCCTCCGAGCCCGTCAACAGGCCTGTCAGATCCAGGCCGGGCAAGTCCAGCTCCTTGCCGCCGGTCTCGACCACCGTTCCATCCGCCAGCACCAGCTCCAGCCCGAGTACGTGGTTGGTGGTGACGCCGTAGGCCAGCGTGTGCGGCCCGCCGGCGTTCTCCGCCACGTTGCCGCCGATCGTGCAGGCCCGCTGGCTGGACGGATCGGGCGCATAGAAAAAGCCGCGCCCCTCAACCGCCAGGGTCACATCCAGGTTCACCACTCCCGGCTGCACCGTCGCCCGTTCGTTTTCGAGGTCGATTTCGAGAATCCGGTTCATCCGCGCAAAGGCGACCACGACGCCGCCCTCCGCGGGAATGGCGCCGCCCGAAAGCCCCGTGCCCGCGCCGCGGCCCACCACCGGCATGTGATATTGATTGGCGATCTTGACGATCCCTGAGACTTCCGCCGTCGAGCGCGGAAATACCACCACGTCCGGTCGGTGCTTATCCACCCCGGCGTCGTATTCATATAGCGACAAGTCCTCGGGACGGTCGAGAAACCCCTGCCGCCCCACCAGTTCCAAAATGCGCCGCCGCGGTTCTGCGCCCAGCATATTCCCTTATGTTGGCACAGGGCGGGGGATGCGTGTGGCTCGACCGTGGGTAAACGGGCCGTTCAATACCAGGTGGCCATCTGGATGCCATATCGTTTACCGTTGCGATCGCCTGGGGGGCTTGCTCAAGTTTTACTTCCCGAGCGGCTTGATACTTTGACCACACGGAAAGCCGTAAGCGGTCAGCGTAGCCGAAAGTGCAGGGGAAGTTGCCAGGGAAAGAATAAAGCGAAAATCGGCTCAGTCCTTTAGAATATGGTACGCCCGAGTGGATTCGAACCACCGACCTTTTGCTCCGGAGGCAGGACCGCACGAAGAATCAATAACTTACACTTCCTATCACAAAGTGTCACCAGCTATTTTTTTCAACGGCTTGCAGGCCATCCGTAGCAGGTTGTGATATGTGGTTTATGCAGGGGGTGGTCATACTATTGGGCATACACGTCCAGGCTGCGCCCCACGTATTCCCGGTTGCCATTTGTGGCCCCTAAGCCTGTATCCTGGCTTCAATCTCTGCGATATAGGCGTCTACGGCAATCGAATACGGGTGCGAGGGGCTGAAGAATCTTCCGCTAAGATGCTTCTTCCAGACAGTTCTGACTTTTGGGTTGTCGAGGAATGCCTTTCGCACTTCGGTCAGCTTTGCGTTCTTGGCCCCGCCGATGTGATAGAAGGCGCTGCCAGCATCCATGTGGAGATGGATGTATGTGAACTCAGAAACGGACACGCCGTCTTGCGCCAGATCCTCGGGACTAAGCCCGTGCAAGTGGAGAAGCTCTGGATTCGTCACAAGCATTTCGTAGACGCGCACCAAAAAGCCATGATTTGCGGACCACTTCTCGGCAGTCTTCTGACTGTGGACGGCGTGCCTTGTATACACGGCAGCATACGCGGCCACGCATGCCGCAAGGCCGCTGACTGCTAGGCTCACGATGTCTTTAGTTTCCACTCTGCGCTCCCTTCTCTACTCTGCGGACCACCGCGCCGCGAATGCCTGCTCCGGGGCCTTCAACAATTCGAGCATCGCCTATTGTTCTGAAAGCTGGGCAGGCCCCCCGGCAATCGTACCGGCTACCCAGTCTGTCACGCATGAAAGTGAGACTCAGCCGACAGCAAGTATGAAAATGGATTCTTGCGCATTTCCTCTTCCTTCTGAAGATTGAACAGCACGGCTGAAACTATGAGGGAGACTCCAGCGCCCGCCAGTACAGCATGGGGAATCGAAAGTCCCAGTGCAGCCAGAGCGCTTCCACTGGGAACGGACAGCATCGAAGTTTTCAGAAAGCTTTCAAGTGCCCATTTGATCTTGGACGCGCTTAGGCAGTCCTTCACTTCGTCAATAGCAGGATTGACTTCATTGGAGTAGATGTCGGAAACGCTTTGCTGTAGGGCAGCAAGGGGAATGTCATCCTTAACCAATTTGGTGAGGTCTGCCATCTTGGTTCGGAACCTTCCCAGTTCGCCCTTGTGGTCTTCACGAAATCGTAGAATCGCCTCAACAGATGTGTCTGGGCTTATCGCCACCCGTTGAAGGGTCAGGTCAGCGAGCAGGGCCGGGGCGAGCGTTCCGGGCATCCTGTGTTCGTGGTACCAGTCGTGCCCGTACCGATGCCCGTAAGGATCTCCAATGCGAAGGTGCGGAATTCCGAGCTTTCCATCAAGCCGGACGCTGACGGCAAGCCGATCACAGGCAGGCATATCCGTCACCATGGCGATGCCATGACTTTCCGCCAATTCCGTGGCCAACATCGTCATGTAGAAACGCGCGAATGGTCGATTTACCCGGACCCATTCGCCTTCCCTTCCGTGGATCAGGCGTTCCAACTGATGTTCAATCACGTGTGGGAATTTCTCAGGGTGCATGCGCACGAGTTCCCGCAACTCAGGAAGTTTCTCAGGGTGGATGAGGTCCGATTGCCGCAGGCCACCTTCAACCAGCACCCCATCTGCTTCCGGTGACCCCAGGTAGTCCAGGACCTTCGCTGCGAGTCGTTCGACGCTTTCCAGGTGAGGGTGAACGTGTAGCGGAGAGAGCACGCCCGCGTCAAATAGTGCGCGCGATGTGGCAGCGGTATAAGGCTCTGGCATAGACGCCGGGACAATGGTCTTGATCTCATCCCAATAAAGCATCGCCGTCTTCAACCATCCCTCATCGGGAACTTCGATGCGTGGATAGTACAGGGCCTTCGTAAATGCCATAGTAGTTCCTCCCACCACGTCTCACCCCCGTTGGGTAAGCGGCACCATAGCGCGTGTGACCTTGCGGGTATCGGACAATTGCCCTTCTACACGTTTCGGCATACTTGCCTGACGCGCTGGTCTTCACACATGGACCCGTACACCCTGGCATACTTTGCGGGCCACAGCGACTTCGGCACCACGCGCCGCTACGTTCACCCGAACATGGACACCGGGCGCGCCGCTATGGAACGCGCCAGAGTGCCCGCAGATGTGGTTCCGCAGACCGATGCCCCAGCACCTACGCCCGCAGCTTCCAAGCCTTCCTAAGCACTCCTGATGGCATCCGGCCCGGCCCGCCAGACTGGGCCGGATGCGCCTTGCTCCGCATCCCCTCAATCGATGGCATATCGTACGATCTACGAAGCAGCGTTTTTCTGGCATATCCAGCACCCATCGCCGCAGTTTTCTTCGTACGCCTTCTTGATCGCATCAGTCAGGTCGCGGCGATCAGCAAAAACCTCGTTCAGTTTCCCCGCCGTGAACCTAGCGTTTCCCAACATGTAGGCACGCTCGATCTCCACACCGCCGTCGTATACGATTTCGTGTATCTCGCAGACGGCGAGCACGCCCGCATCAATGGCTATCCCCTTTCCGACCGCCACCTTGTGTTGCCATTCTTCCATCAACCGTTTGGTCAGACTCAATGCGGCACCTCCTGCTTCCTTTGAACAACAATCGTTCTCCTCAAAACTAGCATGAGTGTTCCGCCCGGTCGCGTCATACCAGACCACGCTTCAAGGTTTGGGGTGGTCATAGTTTTAGGCATACAAGCAAAAAGGGCACCAGACCCGTTTCCGTTTCTGGTGCCCATCTTATTGATTTATTAGAACTTATTGGTACGCCCGAGTGGATTCGAACCACCGACCTTTTGCTCCGGAGG
>Ga0182016_10000118_pt1 | contig 88221 bp, 80 predicted proteins | sample 712S2MmetaG_FD_120491 | JGI IMG/M metagenome (GOLD analysis project Ga0182016, IMG submission 120491) | Permafrost microbial communities from Stordalen Mire, Sweden - 712S2M metaG | ecosystem: Environmental > Terrestrial > Soil > Wetlands > Permafrost | place: Sweden: Stordalen | collected...
CTGGTTCAGGTTGATCGTCGTCAGAAACTCGGGTTGAGCTTGAGGTTTTCCACGCATCCTTCTCTGACCTTTTTACCTCGCCAGTATTCAAACTTTCTGGGAGTTTTTCAGCAAACTGCTAACCTGGAAACGGAGGATCTGACGGAGTGCCTTTAGTTATGTGGCATTCATGAACGCTTCGTCCATGGGCGCTTACTACAACGCTTACATCCGGGGGCGATACTGATGAACCGCGATGATTCCAATTTGGCCGAGACCAAATCATTGCTGCTTAATATGATGGCGGAAGCGGCTGATTTGAAGCGCGCCGCGGGCGGTTCCATCACCGACACCGTGGCCGATTGGCTGACTCCGCAATACCTGCTGGCAGCGCGGGAAAAACTGGCCGGGTCGGAAGGTACCCGACGCTGGGAGATTTTACGCGCGTTCGTGCAGGATTGGACCATGTTGCGGCGCGGCGAACATTCTGCAGCCCGGCTGCAACTGGACCGGGAACGTCTGGCTTTTGAACGCAAATGTGCCGAGCGTGCCAAAATGTCAGAGTTCTGGAAATGGACGAAACGTCCGGAAATCAAAAACAAATTGTGGCCGCCAAAGCGAAAAGGGATTTCCAAGGCAACATTCCGAAAAATCGAAAGGGAATTGAACCTGTTATGAACCGTCTTCAAAAACATCCGCCCTCGGTTGTCCGCAATCCAGCCTATCGTCAGGCGATTCAACGGTTGGACCAGGCGGTGACGAGAGTGAACACGCGTAACGACACGTACTCGTCTTGGGTCGAAGCCGAAAAATTGAGGAGAATACACACCATTCTGTTTGGTTGTGCGCCAAAATGAACCTCAACCATGAACCGCCAACATATCTGTGTCCATCCATGTTCATCTGTGGTTAAAACCTTTCTTTCCACATGACCCGTAACGGAAAAATTGCCCGCCTGTCCCGCACGATTCGGGATAGCTTGAACCGCCGGTTGCAGGACGGCGAACCGGGCATCCGGCTGGTGGCCTGGCTTAACGGCTTGCCGGACACCCAGCGGGTGTTGGCCACCGACTTCGGCGGACGAAAAATCAGTGAACAAAACCTGTCTGAATGGAAAGCCGGTGGATATCGCGACTGGCTCGCGCGCCAGGAAACGCTGTCACAGGCGCGTGAACTGGCGGCGGATGCCAACGAACTGACGGCAGCGACTGATGGCAGATTAACGGATCATCTGGCCACTGTCCTCGCTGCCCGCTACGCCGTCGCGCTGGCCGGCTGGAGTGGTGAAGTCACCGATGAATTCCGCCGCAAGTTGTCCCTGTTGCACGGCCTGTGTCAGGACATTGTGGAATTGCGCCGGGGCGACCACAGCGGCGCCCGCCTGAACTTGGAGCAGGAACAGTTGGAACAGAAACGTGAAAAAACGGAGGAAGAAGTGCTGGAGCGTTTCAAACGCTGGGCAAAAAAACCGGACATACAAGATTGGATTCTCAAAGACTGGATCAGCCCGGAGGAACGTGAACGCCGAATACGGGAGATCTTTGGACTGCCGCCGAAACCGCCGGATGAAGAGGCAACTGACAAGCCAGAATCAAGCCCGGTCAAACCGGATCAAACTGAATCAAACCAAACCGAATGAAAACGTATCTGCAAAAGGTGTTCAAAATTGTCGATTCGCTTGTGGCAACAATCACTCCAACCCGGACGCGCCGGGAAACAACCATTCGCACTCCAGTTCCCTCAATACTCCGCACGGACGGCGGTGATGGCCAGCCAAAGCCAGCCGGCCAGAAAACTCACTCCCCCAACCGGTGTGATGGCGCCCAGCCAGCGCGCATCGGTCACCGCCAGCAGATAAAGCGAGCCGGAAAAAATCACTATTCCCGCCAGAAAACACCACCATGGTCCGTTGGCCAACGGTTTCCGCCCCGCCAGCACAAACAGCATGACCGCATGGATGAAATGGTAAAACGCCGCCGTTTGCCAGATGGCTGCCGTTCCATTCTCCGCCAGGGTTTTCTCCAGTCCATGCGCGCCAAATGCGCCGAGTGCCACCGCCAGAAAACCGGCGGCGGCAGCAACGCGGGTGGCCGTCGGATTGGTCATATCGCAAACGAGAGTGGCACAGGTTTTTCCCCTGCGAAATTCAATAATTGGTGTTCATTCGCGCCCTTTCGTGCTTTGATTTCTTTCGTGAAAATCATCACCGACGAGCGCTGCGCCGGTTATTCCCGTTATGGTCATCCGGAAAATCCCCGGCGCATCACGGCGACCATCGCCCGCCTGAAACAGCAGACGGAATTGCCGCTGACCTGGGCCCTGCCGGGCGAGGCGAGCGATAAACAGATTCTGCGCGCACATGCGCCGGAATTGCTCGCGCGCCTGAAAATTCCCCAGGATTTCGACGACGACACGCCCTTCTTCGAAAATATTTCTGATTATGCTCGCGCATCCGTGGCCGCCGCGCTGGATGCCCTGAAAGCTGCGCGCAACGGTGAAAACGTCTTCAGCCTCATGCGGCCGCCCGGTCATCACGCGCTGCGCGATCGGGCGATGGGCTTTTGTTATCTGGGCAACATCGCCATTGCGGCGCTGGAAGCCGCGGCGACCGGCGCCCGGCGGGTCGCCGTTTTTGATTTTGACGTGCATCACGGCAACGGCACGGAAGCCATCCTGCTGGACCAGCCGGGTGTCGCCGCTTTTTCAGTCCATCGGCATCCTTTTTATCCCGATACCGGCGGCGCGAATGTTGGCAAAAATGGTTTCAATTATCCCGTCCCGCCCGGTGCGCTGCGCGAAACGTATCGCGCCACCCTGGCCCGCGCGCTGGACGATGTGAAAAATTTCCGGCCGGACCTCATCGCCGTGTCCGCCGGGTTCGATGCCTACGTGCGCGACCCGCTCGACGGCGGCATACTGGAGCTGGAGGATTTTCACTGGCTCGGCCGGTCGTTGCGGGCGTTCGGCGTGCCGATGTTCAGTGTTTTGGAAGGCGGTTACAGCCGCGATTTGCCTGAACTCATTTTCGCCTATCTCAAGGGCGTGGCGGGCCTGCCCGGCCAAAGCCGGGCGGCGGCGGAAAAATAATTTGCCCGGGCAAATGCATGGCAATTCGTCTGGACAAGTGGAATTGAGAATTTAGCCTTCGGTTCATGGCGCTTGCTCCGTATATACCGGCTTTGCTGGGGGGATTCTTTGTCTGGAGCATCTATCGCCGCGTCCGCCGCAATATCGGCCGGCAAAAATTGCGACCCCGCCGCATCATGATCTCCGTTGTCATTCTTTGCGTCGTCAGCGTGTTGCTTATCGGCGTGTCCTTTGAAAATCCGCGGCTGTTGCTCGGGTTTGGCGGCGGTTTGTTGTTGGGGGTGCCGCTGGGCCTCGTTGCACTGCGGTTCACACGTTTTGAAACGACGGATGAAGGCCATTTTTACACGCCCAACACCCACATCGGCATCGCCCTTTCGGTGTTGTTGGTGGGACGTTTGGCCTATCGCTTCTGGGTGCTCCGCGACGCCGGCTTGGCCGCCGGCCATCCGGCACCCATGCAAAGCCCGCTCACCTTCTTTGTTTTCGGCCTGATTGCGGGCTATTACGTGGTCTATCGAATCGGGTTGTTCGTCCATACCCACGATAAAAACGTGATTCCGGCAAAAGAATCTTGAACCGGGTGTTTTCATTCAGCCTCCCCTGCCCGGCCATTCTGAAAGAGATTCAAAAGCGCGGGTTTTTTTCTGAACCGCCGCGGCCAATCCATTCACGCAGCCGTAGTCATGTCCGCGTCAATCGGCAACAGCACGCGCACGGTGCCGTGCTGACCGGCCCGCGGCGGGACGATTTCCAGTCTGCCGTGGTGCAGCTCGATGATTTTCCGGCTGACGGTCAGGCCCAGGCCGAGGCCCACGTTCCGAGTGGTATAAAATGGCGAAGGCACCTTCTGCGCGGTTTCGGCGGTGAACCCGGAGCCGTTGTCCTGAAATTCAATCTCCAGTTCGCGCCCGCCGGCGTGGCCGGCACTCGTGTGCAGCCGCACACCGATTTTGGGTTCCTTGGGATTGGCCTGCAACGCGTTCAGCATGATTTCGGCGAGCGCGTGTTTGAGCGCGGCGCGATCGCCGTTGATGACGACCGGTTTGCCGCCACTCTCGTATTGCAACCGGGCTTTGTCCGCGGGTTGATGTTTGCGCGCTTCCTGGTAGGCGTCCTCGATGAGCTGTTCGACGGGAAACGCCTGCGGTTCCGGCTCATTGTCCCGCGCCAGAAACCGCATTTGATTGAGCAGCCGGGACACGCGCTTGACACCGTCGGCGAGCGCGAAATCGAGGGATTTGCGGAAATCGGGGTCCCGGAACTTTTCCCCGAGCAACTGCTGGTGGGTGGAGAGCGGCACCATCGCGTTGCCGATTTCGTGCGCCAGCCGGTCGGCCATGGCCTTGATGAGGCGGAGATTGGCGGCCTCGACCTCCAGGTGGCGCAACTGTTCGCTTTGCGTGAGGTCTTCCGCCGTGAGCAGGGCGGAAGCCGGCACGGCGGAATTTCCCCGCTGAAACGGCACCACATTGACGCTGTAAACCGTGCCCGGTGAATTTTCCGGTTCGTATCGGAACGGCCCCATCGCCGCGCCGGTGTGCAACACCTGGTAAATCTTCGCGCCCAGCATCTGCGGCAGGTCGCTGAATTCCAGTTCGCCGGTGCGCCGGTTTTTGTGCCCGAAATGGCGGCGCGCGGCCTTGTTGGCGTGGAGCACCCGGAGGTCGCGCCCCACCACCACGCACGCGCTGCTGAGTTCGCGCAGCACGTCCGTCATCATTTCGTGGTTGCCCGCGAGCTGGTCGTGCAGCCAGATGTTGCGCAGCGCCAGCCCGACCTGTTCGAGCAGGTGAAAAATCAGTTCCAGCTCGGTGTTCACCAGCGGTTCGCCGGTGACGCGCCCGTCGAAAATCGCGACGCCCACCATGGTTTCGCGGTCGAACACCGGCACCGCCACCTGCGCGCCGAGCAGCTCAAATTCCTTCTGCGCCTCCGTGTCGGCGCGGGCCTCGTCGCTGTCGCGGCGCAGGATCCGCCCCAGCCGGACCAGCTGTCCGCCGATGCCGGTGTCCAGCGACAGTTCGAAATTTTCCAGCAAGCCCGCGGAGAGCCCGATGGCGGCGGTGGCCTGCAGGCCGCGGTTCTGTTCCGGGGACGCCGTCTCGCTGTGCGGCAGGACGGGGCGGTTCACGAAAATGGCGGCGCGGTTGACACTGAGAATTTCGCGCAGGAACAGCAGGAATTGTTTGAGCATCGCCTCAGCGTTTAGGGAATGCGTGAGGATGGACGAGAAATCGCGCAGCACACCCAGCGTTTGCGAGGCGTTGACGAACCGGTTGGAAAAGGATTCCGGGGCGCGGGAAAAAGCGGCCGGCGGGAGCGGGGGCGCCACCGATGACACGGTGCGCGCCGGTTGCTTGGGCGCGGCCCAGAGGCGTTCCAGCAATGAATTCAGCAGCCGGGTGCGGACGGGTTTGGTGAGCACGTGCGTGACGCCGTTCAGGAACGCCTCCTCCTCCCAGTCGGACTGGCTGGCGGTGGTGTAGGCGATGATGGGACACCGGCCATCGCGCCGGTGGAGCCGTTCGATCACCCAGACGCCTTGAACCCCGATGAGGTCCACATCCAGAATGCAGGCGCTGACCAGTCCGTGCGCCAACAGGGGTTCGGCTTCCTCCACTCCGATGCGGTGAACGATGCGGTATTCTTCCGGGTTCAGACCCGCCTGAATCACTTCGGCGAAGTCTGGATGAGGCGACAACACCAAAATGGTTTTCATTGTACTCTGAGCCAGTGACGGCAAAGCTCAAATCCAGTCACTGCCGGGCATAATCCCTAAATTGACCCAAAAGGTCAATCTAATCTTGACAGGAAGGCGTAAAAATCCTGTGTCCGGAAGGCAAAATCAGGGGGCCGCGAGCAGTTTTTCCCACAGATTATCGTTCAAGAGCGCTTTTCTGAGAAATTCCGTGTCGCTGGTTGAGACGGTCACCGGTTCCGGCTGGAGCGGCACGTGCAGGGTGAACGTGGTGCCGACGCCGGGCTGGCTCCGGGCCTCAATCCTGCCGCCATGATGATGAATGATGAAAAAGCAGGCCATCAAATGAATCCCATATTCGGACGGTTTCCGGTCGCGCACCACGAACGGGTCGAACACCTCGTGCAACGCCTCCTCCGACAAACCCGGGCCGTTGTCGGTGAGTTGGACGACAATTTCCGGCTGGGCGCCGTTCCGCAATTCCGCCGTGAGCGTGATGTGCGTGCCGGCGGGCAGCATCGCCAGTTCCTCCTTCAGCAACAATTCAAACAGCCGGCTGAATTTCGGCTTGTCCACGCGCAACAATGGCAGCGAATCCGGTATCCGGCATTCCACTTCAATCCGCCGCGCAGCCAGCGGTTCCTGAAACAGCTTCACCGCGTCGCCGATGATCTCGTGCAGCGCCACCTGGTCGCTGAAGGGTGCCGTGGGATTGGCCGACGCCGTCCAGAGGTCCCTGAGCAGCGCGTTGATCTTTTCGATCTGCGACTGGACGTTCGAGTGGTAATCCTTCCAGAAATCGGGGTTGCGCAGCCCCTCCAGATCGTTCTTTTCCTCGGTCATTTTCACCGGCGCCAGATCGAGAAAGGTTTTTACCGCCACCAGCGAATTGCGGATGTGATGGCTCAGGCCGGCGGCCAGCAGGCCCAGGCTCACGATGCGGTCGGCAATCAGCATGTTGTGCAGGACGGACATTTTTTCGCGCAGCAGCTGGTCGCGCTCGGCCTGCACGATGAAAAATTCCAGCCCGCGTTTCAGCGTCTGCTCCAGTTGCGGCGGGTCCCACGGTTTGGACACGTATTTGTAAATCGCGCCGGTGTTGACGGCGGCAATGGCGGCTTCCATGTCCGCGTAGGCGGTCACCAGCACCCGGATGACGCGCGGGCGGAACTGCCGCGCGCGTTCCAGCAGCCATACCCCCTTTTCGCCGGGCATCCGCTGGTCGGTCATCAGCAGGCCGATTTCATCCGCGTGCTCCTCCATCAGCTTGAGGCCCTGCTGCGCGGTGGTGGCCGTCAGGATGCGGAACTGGTCCCCAAACGCGCGCGTGAAGCTGGTCAATGACTTCTCTTCATCGTCCACGTACAGGACCGCAAATTTTTTATAGTCGTACAGGTTGTCCATGTTCAATTTCGGGTTCGGCCGCCGGTCGGGCCTTGACGGGGAAGTCCAGGGTGAATTCGCAGAACTGGCCCACCTCGGTCTTCACCGAAATGTTCCCGTCGAATCCCCGCACGATGCGGTGGACGATGCTTAGTCCCAGTCCCATGCCCTCTCCCACGTCCTTGGTGGTAAAAAACGGATCAAAGATCTTGTCCCGATGCTTTTGCTCGATGCCCGGGCCATTGTCCCGGATGACGATGTAACTCCGGTCGCCTTCCGCCCGGCCCTGGATCGAAATCCCCGGCGCGTCGTTTTCAAACTTCTTCGACCGCATCGCATCCAGCGAATTCTGGACCAAATTCACCAAAACATGAATTAATTTGTTGCGGTTGGCCAGCACGGTCTGGCCCGGAACAATTTTCAGATCCACCCGCACCTTGTTCTTCCATTCGCCGGCCAGGAACCGCAGCGACGTGTTCACGGCCTCGGCCACGTCCACCGGCTCGGAGGGCCCGGCCTCCGGATGCGAGAACATGCGCAGGTCGGACACGATGTTGCGCACGCGTTTCATGCCTTCCTCGATGTCGGCCAGGATTTCCTCGTATTCCTTGCGCTCCTCCGCGGCCAGGTGCTTGCTCTTGTTGCGCAGCGCATACAGGCCGGTCGTCGCAAAATTCAACGGATTGTTGATTTCGTGGATGATGCCCGCGCTCATCCGGCCCAGCGAGGCGAGCTTCTCGGATTGGACCAGTTGCGACTCGGTTTCCTTGAGCTGTTCGATGGTGGTGGACAGCGCCTGGTTCTGGTTGGAGAGTTTCCGCTGGAAATCGTGGGATTCAACCAGATTTTTGATGCGCGCGTGCAGTTCGGTGGAGGAAAACGGTTTCGCCAGGAAATCATTGGCCCCCAGTTCCAGCGCATTAAACTTGGTTTCCTCGTCCGCGCGCGCCGTCAGCAAAATGATCGGAATCGAGGCGGTCCCCTCGCGTTTCCGCAATTCCTTGCACACCTCCAGCCCGTCCATCTCCGGCATCATCATGTCCAGCAGAATGATGTCCGGCAGGAATTGCGTCGCCTTTTCCAGCGCCTGGGTGCCGTCCACCGCCTCCAGCACGTCGTAATGCTCGTCGAGTTGCGACCGCAAAAAGCGCCGCATGTCCGGCTCGTCATCGGCCAGCAACGCCACGGGCCGCCGTCCCCGTTTGCCCAGTTCCACCGGCTTGGCCGCGCCGCGCAGGGACACCATGGCCGGGAACAGTTCCGCGCGGCGGTACAGATTGACCAGCCATTGCTCGGAGGCGGTGGTGCCCATTTCCGGCGGGATGTCCGGCTGGGATTTGGGCGGCAACTCCGCCTTTTGATACGGCAACTGCACGGTGAAGGCGGTGCCCTTGCCCTCCTGGCTTTCCACCGCCACGGTGCCGTGCATCATCTCGGCCATTTCCTTCACCAGCGCCAGCCCGATGCCGACACCCTGAAATTTGCGTTGCGCGGAACTGTCCGCCTGCCAGAAACGGTCGAACACAAACGGCAGGTTCTTTTCCGCGATGCCGATGCCGGTGTCGCTGACGACAAAAACCAGGTGTTCGCCCTTCTTTTCCGCGCGCAATTCCACGCGTCCGCCGGCCGGCGTAAATTTCAACGCGTTGAACAGGAGATTGAGCACGATTTTCTCCAGCTTGTCGGAATCGATGGCCACCACGCCCAGCCGCAGGTCGGTGTAGGTTTCCAGTTTGACGTGCTTGTCCTCGGCCACCTGCCGCGCCGCGCTGGCCAGGCCCTTGACGAAATCCGCGACCTCCAGCGGCTCGCTTTTGATTTCCATCCGGCCGGCTTCGAGGCGGATGAGGTCGAGCAAATCATTGATGAGTTTGAGCAGCCGCATGCCGTTGGCGTGCATGGTGAGCAGCAAATCATGCACGCTGGGATCGATCTTGCCGGCGAAGCGCTGGAGCAGCATTTCCAGCGGCGAAAGTAGCAGCGTGAGCGGGGTGCGCAATTCATGGCTGATGTTGGCGAAGAACCGGCTCTTCAGGCGGTCCAGTTCCACCAGCTTCCGGTTGGTTTCCTCGAGCTCCTGTTTGTTCCGGTCCAGTTCATAGCGCAGCGTGAACTCGCGGAGGTGCAGCCGGGTGAAATAATAATTGCCCACCACGACGATGACGCCCGTCAGGACCAGGAAATAATAATTGTTGAAAATGATGGGCAGCTCTTCCCGGGTGCCCTTCAGCAGGCAGGCCGTCAGATACATCAACTGCACCCCGCCCACGGCCAGCAGCGATTCCGTCGTATTCCAGCGCACCACCACGCTGACGGCCAGCAGGATCAGGTTCAGTCCGGCGTAATACGGTGAGGCGGGGCCTTCCGTGGCGTAAATCATCCAGGCGATGAAAAAGGCCGGCAACAGGGCGATGGGAATGCCGAGCAACCGGTAATGCCGCGACCCGAATTGGGTGGTGTGCACATACCACAGGCCGCCGGCCAGCACGCAGCAGGTCAGCCGCAGCGCCAGAAAAAACCCCAGGTCGTGCGGGTAGACAAAATAATCCAGCACAATGCCCGCCGGCATCAGCAACACCACCAGCAGACAGCCAATCTTGCCCGTGTGCAGCCGGTTCTGCCGTTCCTGGACGGCAAACGCCGCCGCAAAATCGGGGTTGGAAAATGGCGGGTTATTGACCATGGGCGGGCTTGCGGATTTCGAGGAACAAATTCACCCCCGTCGTGTCCGTGCGAACGGAAACGAAGTCGTCGTCGGCCTGGCGGGGGGACAGTGCGCGCAAATCCGGTTCCCGGCGGTAGAGCAAATGCCAGTCCAGCAGATGCTCCATGCCGTAGCGCAGGGGATTGGAGGGCTCGACATTGGTCGCCAGCAACAGCCCGCCCGGGGCGAGCCAGTCATAAAACACCTCCAGCAACTGTTTGCAGGCGGGGTCGGGCAGATAATCGAACAGCCCGGCGCAATACACAAAGTCATACTGCGGTTTTGCCTCCGCCGATTTGGAATGTTCCTTCAGCAGCTGGTAAACGGACTTCTTTTCAAAATGAACGGTGGTCCGCAGCCGGAACAGGCTTTTGACCTGGCCGAGCGCCGTGCCGGCGTGTTCCAGGGTCTCGGCGTTGAAATCGGCGAGCGTCAATTCCACCTTTTCGCTGAAGGACGAGCGGAAGAAATTCTGCACCTCCACCGCCGGGCCGCAGGCAAAATTGAAAACCCGCGCCGTGCCGCCGCCGCGGGCAACGCGGTAGGCCTCCAGCTCAATCCGCTCGGTGAGATGTTTGATCCGGTTGCGATGCGCCGCCGCCGGCGGTTGCTGGACAAACCAGTGATGGATGATTTTGCCGAACAGCGAGGCGCCTTCGTAACCGTTGCGGCAGATCATGTTCACCATTTCGTAATCGCCCGCGTAACCGAGCGGCTTCTCGAACGTGCGCCGCGCAAACGGCGCGGCCAGGATCAGCGGATGCAGATGCTGCCGCATGTAGCGGGCGTGGGCGTCCTTTTGTTCCTCCGCCAGCCCCCTGGCGATGTCCTCGAATTTTTCAAACAGCACGTTGATCAGCGGAATCACCGCCCGGGCGATTTCCTGGGTGGTTTTCTGCTCGAATTTTTCCCGGTCCGGCCTGGCCATGGCCCGGATCCCCAGTTCCACCTGCTCCAGCCACGACCGCAGGTCGTGCAGGAACGTCTGCATGTCCGCGATGACGATTTTGAATTCGGGCGATACCTGGTAAAATTTCTGCCAGTCCTTGAGAAACGATTTGAATTCCCTGACGATCTCGCCTTCCGCTTGCAGCGCCAGCACCTGGTTCAGGTCCGTCCATTGCGTTTCATCGAGCGTGGCCTCGCACACGACCTTGACGCCGGCGTCCACCAGGCTGCTCACCACCGCCCGCCCGGAATAAACCGTGCGCCCTTGCAGCACGATCTGGAATTGGGGCAGCGCCTCGGACAGTTGCGGGACGACGGCCGGACGATAAAATTCGCAGACAATGTGATGGCGGGTCACCCGCACGGGCGTGCCGCGCAGTTCCACGCCGTCCTGGGTTTGAAACGTCACCCGGCTTTCCCGGGCCCCGGCGGCGGGCGCCGCGGCCGGTTTGGGGGAAGACGGCAACAGGCCACCCGCCCCGTGTCCGTTCCCATGCCCCCGTCCGTTGAAAGCGCGGCTCATTCGCGGTTAGCATGAACATTTTTTACGCCAAAACAAAGCGATTCTCAACGGTCGCAACTGGCATCGTCATTGCTTAATTCCGCTTACCCTGATCGGAGGCAAATGTCCGGCCAGGTTGACGGGTTTGGCACAGGCAAATCCAGGGCTTGTCTTGTTACAAGACAGGCCCCGTATCAAAATATTTATGATTGGTTTAGGAGGACAGGCCAACGGGCCGCGTTTGCACGAATTACCGGGAACGGCAGTGAACGTCCCGCGCACCGCCATGGCGTTGCCCACCGCACAATCAACCGTTGCGGACAGTTCCCAATCTGCCTAGCATCACCCCGCCAACTGCGTCAGGAAGCTTTCGTTATGATAACAACAACCCGCCATGGTCAAAAAACCGCGGTGCTGCCCGCCTTGAACAGTCTGGCCGCGTCGCCGAAAGCCCGGACGCTCGCCGGCGCCGAATCCCATTCCGTCCAGTTCGGTGTGAACAAATTGCACTACGTCACCCTCGGCCGGGGCCGGCACACCATCGTGTTCGTCCATTGCTGGTCCGGCAACCTCGGTTTCTGGCGCGAGCAGCTCCCCGCGTTCGCCGACCAGGCGCGGCTGGTGCTCATTGACCTTCCCGGCCACGGCCAGAGCGAAAAGCGGCCCGCGGCCTACAACATGGATTATTTTGCCGGCGCCGTGCTCGCGGTCATGCGCGATGCCGGGGTGGATCGGGCCACGCTCGTCGGCCACAGCATGGGCGGACCGGTCATCTACCGCGTTTATGAACAGGCGCCGGAAAAGGTCGCCGGGCTGGTGGTGGTGGACGGATTTCTGCGCCGGCCCCGCGTGCCGGCCGCCGAGGCGGAACAATTTGTCGCCCAATTTCGCGCGCCGGAATATCGCGAATACACCCGCCGGTTTTTCGGCCGGATGTTTCCCGTGCCCGGCACCGAGGCCCTGCGCGACCGGGTTTTGAACGAAATGCTCGCCACGCCGCAAAGCGTCATGTTCGGCGCCATGGAGGGAATGTTCAGCCCCGACCAGCCGGATTGGGACCTGAAACCGGTGACCGTGCCCGTGATCGTCATCAATGCCAACGGCCCGATGTGCGATGCCGAAGACGAAAAGCACATCCGCACGCTCTCGCTGCGGACCGAGTACCGCCTCATGGACGGCGTGGGCCACTGGCTCATGCTCGAACGGCCCGCGGACTTCAACGCCCTGCTCATGGAAATGCTGCGGAAATACGATCTGATTGCCAAATAGGGCGGCTCGCAGACTAAAAATGCATCCCCACCGTCACCAGCACGGCTTGACTGTTGAAACCATACTTGCCGTCGGCGCTTTCACCGGAATTCACACCGGCCAGCGATGATGGTGTGCTGCCGCTGACTGTGTGCGTCGGGCCGTATCCCAATTGATAGGCAATGTCGCAATCGAATCGCTTGCCTTTGCGACCCGCACCTATGTTGAAAAAATGCCGGTCCAAGTCCGCTGCCAGCGGAGTGAAATAAGTGTCCGGTACCGAAGACCCGTTATAGACGTAACCGGCGCTGACATGCCAGCCGCTGTCAAAATATCGTGTTACGCCAAATTCATACATCCAGCTCGGCTGCCAATTGAACGCAATCTGTGGGTTCTGCGTCCCACCAAAAGGAACGCTTCCTATCTGGTAGATGGTTGTCATTCCAAAGCTGTTCCAATCCGTGTAGTTCGCATCAAATTCCAGGTTCCACCTTGGTGTGGGCCGGTAGGAAATGCCAAAAACACCCGTTACGGGAAATGTAAAATCCGCATGCGCAGGCAGAGTTGTGTCAAGTATCCCGGCCGTCAACTGCTCGAATTCGGTGTGGCCATCCATGGTAAAAGCGGTTTCGCTGCGAAAGGTCGCGCCAATTGAAATTTGATCAATCGGCTGCCAGAGCACACCCAGATTGTAGCCCACGCTCCAACCGCTGCCAGTGAAGCGGAAAAAGTCAGGAAAGCGTGTTGAACCGGAAAGTCCTGATTCCAAATCAATCTTCGCGTAATCCACCATCACGCCGCCGCCAATGGAAAGATTGGGTGCCAGCTTCAATGCGATCACGGGATTAATCCTGAAATACTTAAGGGAGCCGTCCAAAGCAACCGCACGAAAGCCTGTGTCTTGTGGCCAACTTATTTTCCCGCCGTAAGGCGCATAAACGCCCAATCCAAAACTCACAGGCCAATCCTTGGGAGTGTAGGTAAAGAAAAGCTGGGGAACGGTGGCAAGATCGTCTGAATTACGATAGGTGTTACCACTGTTTGGTGCGCCGTTCGTGGGTTTAAAGGTCTGGTTGAGGGAGATTCCATAAAGGCCGCCGCGAACGTTATTGCCTTCAAGCTGGGTGATGCCGGCGGGATTGTAATAAATGGCGGACGCATTATCTGCCGTGGCGGCGAATGCTTCGCCGCGGGCGCTCGCAAAGGCATCCTGGCTTGCCAGCCCGAAACCGTTCGCCGAGACATTCAAGGCCGAGACGCCTGAGATGATAATCGCCAGAAATCTCAGAGCGTGTTTGGAATATTCGATTATTGTAGGAGCCGAGGTGACGAGGCTCAAACTTCTTTCGGCAGCCGTCCCGTTTTGACCAGAATAAGCCTCCTTACGTCGGCTCCTGCGATTTTTCAGACACGGTCTCGGAATATTGCGTCGGTTCATTTTTGCCGGTCTATAGGTTCAGCCACTGAACGGGCACCATGGGAACGCATGGGTGATACGCTTGAGCCAGCAGGTTATCTGTCGTTTTACATCGCGCCAGCAAATTTCGATGGCGTTACGGTTAAATGGAGCGCGGAGCATTGCTCCGCGAGAACCCGGATTTGCCCTGGCGGAGCAATGCTCCGCGCTCCGTGGTGCCATGGATCAAATTTCCACCATTCCATGGAAAGAATTTGTCAGCCCCGCCGTATTCCTCCCGTTGGCTGAATGCTGTCTTTACTTTAATAGGGTGTGAAGCTAAACTCATGACGTGTGAAAGGTTACATTTGGTTCACATTGTGTATTTTGTTGTTTGGACTCGGCGTTCCTCATTCAAAAGCCGCATTCACCTCCCTCTACATCTTTGGCGACGGCGTTTCCACCACTACCAATAATCCTTCGGCTGGCATATTACCTTATTACGGTCTGCGTCGTTGTAATGGCCGGGTTTGGGTTGAAGTGCTGGCGCAGCAACTGAATCTGACCAACAACTACTGGTACTCCAATAATATCGCAAACCAGGTGTCATACACCAACCTGACTGCTTCCAGCACCAATTGGTCGTACTCCAGCAATAATTGGTCCTATTACCAAGATTACAGTTCCAGTCTGGTTGCGAATGTCAGCACCTTCGCTGCGCCACCAAACGCTTCAAACGCTTTGTTCGTCGTTTGGGTCAATGACGCCGATTTTGTGAACGACATGGGAACCATTTACCCTTCCACCAATATCGTCACATGGACCAACGCCATCAACCAGTCCCTGACCAATCATTACATGGCTATTACCAATCTTTATGCCAAGGGCGTACGCACACTGGTCATGCCGAATGCCGTGGATATCACCGAGATTCCTTATTACGATACTTATCCTGCGGCCAGTAAAAGTTTCATCCGCCAAATGGTCATTTATTTCAATAGCGCTTTTTCCGCGACATTGAGCAATGCAATGACCTCGTGCCCTGGCTTGCAAATTTACGAACCGGACTTTTTCTCACTGCTTGACAACATTTTGGCGAATCCTGCCTCCTATGGAGTAACGAACGCTCTCTATGGTGGGCAAAGCATTGATGCGCTCGATGATAATTCATTGATGGATCTATCCCTGAATGGCCCGGGTGAAAATTACATTTTTTGGGATAAGATAGATCCGACTGCAAAGGTCAATGCAATCATGGCTGGTGCAGCCAAGCAGCTCATCTCGCCGGTGCAATTCAGCAAGATTGCTTTGCTTGGTGGCAGCAACCGGTTGGATATGACGAACGTGCCGGTTGGTTTGGGGGGCGTCGTGAATGGCAGCACGGATTTGGTGAGCTGGACTTCCGTGACCAACTTCAGCAGCACCAATTCCACGCAGTCTGTCTTTGTCCCGCTTTCCGGCCCGTTCCAGTTTTATCGGCTGAGTTTTCCCTTCACCTGGACCTGGCCCTAGATTGGCAGGGACGCGCTGCCGCGCGTCCGCTCCGGCCTCACGTTGCCGAATTTGAAATTTCCTGCAATTTTCCCAGCGTTTCGTAACCCCAGCGCAGCATCCGTTCGGTGGTTTCCCAGCCGATGCACGAATCCGTGAGCGACACGCCGTAGCGCAGGTCCTTCAGATCTTTCGCTATCGGCTGGTTGCCTTCGCTGAGATTGCTTTCGACCATCAGGCCGATGAGCGAGCGCGTGCCTTCGACGCGCTGTTGAATGACGCTGTGCCACACGTCCTCCTGCTTCGCGAACTGTTTGCTCGAATTGGCGTGGCTGCAATCCACCATCAGCACCGGCGGCAGATTTTCCGCCTTCAATTTTTCCTCCGCCGCGCGGATGCTCGCGTCGTCGTAATTGGTCTTGGCGCGTCCGCCGCGCAGCACCACGTGCACGTGCGGGTTGCCGGACGTGCGCACGATGGCCGTGGCGCCGTCCTGGTCAATGCCCAGAAAACTGTGCGGATGCCGCGTCGCGCCCATGGCGTCAATCGCCGTCTGCAGGCTGCCGTCGGTGCTGTTCTTCAGGCCGATGGGCATCGAAAGGCCGCTGGCCATTTCGCGGTGCGTCTGCGATTCCGTCGTGCGCGCGCCAATCGCCGCCCACGTCACCAGGTCCGCGGTGTATTGCGGCACAATCGGGTCGAGAAATTCCGTGGCCGTGGGCAGGCACAGGGCGGTGATGTCGAGCAGCAGCCGCCGCGCGATTTTCAAGCCGGTCTCGATGTCCTGCGAACCGTCGAGGTGCGGGTCGTTGATCAATCCCTTCCAGCCGATGGTCGTGCGCGGTTTTTCGAAATAGACGCGCATGACGATTTCCAGGCGGCTGGAAAATTCCTGGCGCAGCGCGTTGAGACGCGTGGCGTATTCCAGCGCGCCTTTCTGGTCGTGAATCGAGCACGGCCCGACAACGACGAGCAGGCGCGGGTCTTCCTGCCGCAGGATGCGGATGACCCGTTCGCGGCTGCGCGCCACGGTGGCGTTCGCGGCGTCGGGCGCCGGCAACTGAGCCTTCAATTCGCGCGGCGTCAGCAGCCGGACGATTTCTTTGACGTGCAAATCCTGCGTCCGATACATGCGAATGATTATAGCACGTTATCAGGTGGCGGAAAGCTGAAAGCAGCCGGTGTGGGATTCGAGGTTTATCTGGCCCTGCGCAAGGAAGGGAAACCACTCCCGCTCCCCGCCCAAGCGGGGAGCGGGCTGGGGCGAGGGGATTTGAGCCTGTAAATAATTGCCTCTGCTCTCCGCAATGAACGCGGAGAGCAGAATAAAAAAACGCACCGCCTCTCCCCGGCCCTCTCCTCCATTTCATGGAGGAGAGGGAGAAAAACCGTCCGCGTATCAATATGCCCGCGAAGATTCGGCGCGCACGGAGTGACGCGCCCTACCAAAACCAAGCCACTGGCCGAAAACAACTGCTGTTGGACATGGCGCGGTTTTCGTGTATTTTGGCGCGCGAAGGGGTCGAAGCCATTATGAGTGAGCCGAAGTTGAACACTGCACAAAAGGCGCTTCAAATCAATCTGGACGCCACCAAGTACGGCGCGTTCGCCGAAATCGGCGCGGGCCAGGAGGTCGCCCGCTGGTTTTTTCACGTCGGCGGCGCGGCGGGCACGGTGGCCAAAACCATGTCCGCCTACGACATGGCGGTGAGCGACGCGATTTACGGTCCGTCGGACCGGTACGTCAGCCGCAAGCGCCTGCAGGCGATGCTGAATTACGAATTCGACCTGCTGCTGCAGCGCCTGAACCAGTCGCGCGGCGACAAATGCGCCTTTTTCGTCTTTGCCGACACGGTGGCGACGCACAGTTTTTCCCATCAAACCGACGGCCAGGGCTGGCTCGGCATCAAATTTCAGACCCAGCCGCACGCTACCGCCTCGGAAATCATCATCCACGTGCGGATGCTCGACCGGGACAATGTCCGCGAGCAGGAGGCGCTGGGCGTCATTGGCGTCAACCTGATTCATGGCGCGTTTTATCATCACGATGAGCCGGAGCGATTGATTGGCCTGCTCATGGATGATTTGACGCGCGACCGCATCGAGGTGGACATGATCAAGTTTTCCGGGCCGTGTTTTGCCGGGGTGGACAACCGGCTGATGGCGTTGCAACTGGTGGAACAGCAGCTCACGGACACCGCCATGTTCACCGCCGACGGCGAAACGGTGGTGGCGGGCGAGGTGCTTTACAAAAAGCCCGTGCTGGTCGAGCGCGGCAGTTTTCGGCCCCTCACCAATCCGATGCTCGACATGCTGGAACGCGCGCAGGAACAATTTTTGAAGGAGGAATCCCTTCAGGGCGAGACGCCGGTGGTCATCACGGAAATGACCCTGCGCCAGTTGCAGGTGGATGACATGATTGATCACCGCGATTTTCTCGACCGCGTGGACACGTTGAGCGCGCTGGGCAAGACGGTCCTCATTTCCAGCTTCCTGCGCTACCACCGCCTGGTCATGTATCTCTCGAAGTACACGCAGAAAACCATCGGTCTGCCGCTCGGGCTGGTGCGGTTGCGGGATGTGATGGACGAGAGCTTTTACACCGACCTTGAAGGCGGCCTGATGGAATCGCTCGGCCAGTTGTTCAAAAACGGCGCGAAGGTTTACGTCTATCCGTCGCTGGACCGCATCACCGGCAAGCTCACCACCGTGGAAAACATGGAGGTCGCGCCGCACCTGCGCCATCTCTATGCGCATCTGGTGGAAAACCGGTTTGTGGAAAACATCCGCAATTACAACCCCGGGTATTTGACGGTTTATTCCGGCGATGTGCTGGCCAAAATCAAGGCCGGCGACGCCGCCTGGGAAAAGCTGGTCCCGCCGCCGATTGTCCAGGTCATCAAGGCCAAGCGGCTGTTCGGCTGGAGTGAAAAACCCGCGGCGGTGACGGTTTGAAAATCACGGGAGGGACGGCGTGTCGCCGTCCCTGAATTCGAATCAAACCACGGCATTCCGTTTCGGCATCACCCGCAGCGTGTAACGGCCCGACCCGGCCTGCAGCCTCGTCCGCGCGTTGAAAGCCCGTGACAATAGCCCGGTTTTGAGCATCGCCGGCTTTCCCCCCGCCGCCAGCACCCGGCCGGCCTGCAAAATCAGCACGTGCGAAAACACCGGCATGATTTCCTCGACGTGATGCGTCACGAGCACGAGCGTCGGCGCGTTCCGGCTTTGGCCGAGCCGCTGGAGGAATTGCAGGAAATGTTCGCGCGCGGCGGGGTCCAGCCCGGCGCAGGGTTCGTCGAGGATCAGCACCCGCGGCCGGGCCATCAGCGCCCGGCCAATCAACACCCGCTGGCGTTCGCCCTGCGACAGCACTCCCCACGGGCGGTCGGCGAGGTGCGGGCACTCGATCTGCCCGAGAATTTGCCGGGCGCGGGCGCGATCGGCGCGCGCCAGGCGGCCCCAGAAATCAATCATCGCGTATTTGCCGCTGGCGATGGTTTCGAGCGCCGGTTCGTCGCCGGCCATCATTTGCCGGACGGCGGAGCTGACCAGCCCGATTTGTTTGCGCAATTCACGCCAGTCGGAGCCGCCGTAGGTTTTTCCCAGCAACGAAATTTCCCCGGCCGTCGGCGTCAGATAGCCGGTGAGCGCGCTCAACAGGGAGGTTTTGCCCGAACCGTTGGCGCCGAGCATCACCCAATGCTGGCCGCGTTCCACGCGCCAGCTCACGCCATCGAGGATGGTGGTGCCGCCGCGCTCGACGCGAAGATTCGAGATGTTGAGAACCGGTTTGATTGACTTCACGCCCGGCCATTGTAGCGGCGGTCTATGACCGTCGCAATTGAACTGACGTTCATGGCCGATCTCGCAGAGCGTGCCCCGGGCTTGAAACGCGCTGGCTTTTTGGCGGATCGTGGTTTATTGGTCTGGGGTTATGAAAAATTTACTTCCCGTTGTTCTGGCCTTAGGTTGCTGCGCCATGACGGTTCGCGCGGCCATCCAGACCAGGATCATTGAATACAAACAGGGTGGCACCACGCTCGAAGGATTTGTCGCCTGGGACGACGCCCTGACCGGCGTGCGGCCCGGTGTGCTGGTCGTGCATCAATGGATGGGGCTGACCGATTACGAAAAGAAGCGCGCCGGAATGCTCGCCCAACTTGGATACGTTGCGTTCTGCGCGGATATTTACGGCCAGGGTGTCCATCCGCAAAACACGGCGGAAGCCGGCGCGCTGGCGGGCAAATACAAAGGCGATCGTCCGCTTTTGCGCGCGCGGGTCAGCGCCGGGCTGGCCGCGCTGCGGCAGCAGCCGCTGGTGGATCCCAAACACATCGCCGCCATCGGCTATTGTTTCGGCGGCACGACGGTGCTGGAACTCGCGCGCAGCGGCGCGGACCTGAACGGGGTCGTGAGCTTTCATGGCGGATTGGATGCGCCCAACCCGGACGACGGCAAAAACATCAAGTGCAAGGTGCTGATCCTGCATGGCGCGGATGATCCCTTTTCATCACCGCAGGACATCGCCGCGCTGGAAGGCGAAATGCGCAACGGCGGGGTGGACTGGCAGCTCATCAAATTGGGCGGGGCGGTTCACGCCTTCACCCAATGGAATGCCGGCAGCGACAATGCGAAGGGCGCGGCCTACAACGCGCGCGCCGACCAGCGTTCCTGGGAATATATGAAATTGTTTTTCGACGGGATTTTTAAATAATTTCCGGGCGGGACGGCGGCCCGCCCTCCCGATAATTTTGGGTCGCCGACACGGCGACCCTTCCAAATAAAAATAACATGCGCATCACCGGCGGCAACGCGGCCCGACGCATCCTCAAGGTTCCCCGGGGATTCGACGTGCGTCCCACGCCCGACCTCGTCAAGCAGGCGGTCTTCAACAGCCTCGGCGCGCGGGTGGTGGGCGCGCGGGTGCTGGAATTGTTCGCCGGCTCCGGCGCGTTGAGCCTGGATTGCCTCAGCCGCGGCGCCACCGGAGCGCTGTGCATTGAGAAATCGCACAAGCACACCGATTACATCCGCGCCAACGCGCACACGGCGAATTTCGATTCCGCGCTCGAAGTCCGGACGCAGGATGTGTTTCCGGCCATCCAGCAACTGGTGGAAGGCGGCCGGCAGTTTGATTTGATTTTAGCCGACCCGCCGTATGGTGAGAAGAATGTCGGGCGCCGCTCGACTTCTTCCGCGCAGCAGTTGCTCGACGATCCGAATCTGCCCCGGCTGCTGGCGGTCGGCGGCCGGTTTGTGCTCGGCCACGCCAAACGCGACACGCTCACCCTGGTGGAGCCGTGGCGGGAGGTGAAGGCGCTCAAACACGGCGACAGCGTGATGCGGTTTTTGGAATCGGGAGAAAGCGCCTTGACGCTTTCCTGAAATGGGGACTGCCCGGCGGGCAACTCACTCCTGGGTCGCCGCTGCCACCGCGTCGCGAATCGTGTTTTTGAACTTATCCACGCCCTGGTCAAAGGCGGCGGAAATGGGCAGCAGCGAAACTTTTTTAATCTTCGTTTTGAACTGCTTCAGGTTCTTTTCGGCGGCCGGTTCATCCATTTTGTTCGCGACCACCAGGCGCGGTTTGTCGAGCAGGGCCGGATCGTAAAGCTTCAGTTCACTGAGCAACTGCCGGTAATCGTCCCACGGCGCGCGGTTGTCGGCGCCGGCCATGTCGAGCAGCAGCACCAGAATTTTGCAGCGTTGAATGTGGCGCAGAAATGCGTGGCCCAATCCGACGTTCTGATGCGCGCCTTCAATCAAGCCCGGCACATCGCAAACGGTGAGCCGGTGAAAGTCCGGGTATTCCACAATGCCGATTTGCGGGTGCAGCGTGGTGAACGGATACGGCGCGACTTTCGGGCGCGCCTTGGAAATCGCCGCCAGCAGCGTGGATTTGCCGGCGTTGGGATAGCCGACCAGCCCGACCTCCGCGAGGATGCGCAGCTCGAACAAGTAGTCGCCTTCCCCGCCCGGCTCGCCCGGTTGGGCAAAGCGCGGCGTCTGGCGCGCGGCGGTGGCAAAATTACGGTTGCCCAATCCGCCGCGGCCGCCCTGGCAGAGGATGAACTGCTGGCCGTGCCGGGTGAGGTCGGCCACCAGTTCGCCTTTGGCGTGCGCCGCGGCACCGGCGCCCGGTTCTTCCCGGGACAAATCAATTTCCTGCGCCCTCCCGCCGCTGGCCGTGCGAAACAATGGCCGCTGGCCGGCGCTGGTGCTGAACCGCGGTTTTTCCACGCGGCCTTCGTCCGTGTCCTCCGCCATTTCCTCCGTCCCGCCCGCCATCCGCCAGACGAGCGTGCCGCACGGGACCTTGACGACGAGGTCCGGACCGGCGTGGCCGTCCATGCCCTTGCCCATGCCGGCCTTGCCGGCCGGCGCGATCAGGCGCGGCTGGTAATACTGCGCGATGAGATTGTTGAGGTCGTGGTCGGCCTGCAAAATCACGCTGCCGCCGCGCCCGCCGTTGCCGCCGCTGGGACCGCCCTTGGCGATGTAGGCTTCGCGATGGAACGCGACGCAGCCCTTGCCGCCGTGCCCGGCGCGCGCGTAAATTTTGATTTCGTCAACAAACATGCTGAATCATCCCAATCCTGGTCTTAATCATTATCCAATCCCGGTTGCGAAATCCGATCAAGCGTAAGATTAAGATTACGATCAAGCAGCGCGGAAACAAAAAAGGCGAGGCGCCTGGCCTCGCCGTGAAATTGCCTGCGCGCCGGTTAATTCTTGGCGGCGGGTTCGGGCTTCACGTTCACGCGGCGGCCGTTCTTGTCAAAAACGATCCTGCCGTCCACGAGCGCGAAGAGCGTCCAGTCGCGGCCGGTGCCGACGTTCTGGCCCGCTTGAAACCGGGAGCCGCGCTGCCGGACAATGATGCTGCCGGCGGTGACGGATTCGCTGCCAAATGTTTTTACGCCGAGCCGTTTGCTGACGCTGTCGCGACCGTTCCGGACGCTGCCTTGACCTTTTTTATGTGCCATAAATTCTTTGCTTGGTTGGTAGGGACGCCGCGCTGCGGCGTCCGGACAGCGCGGCGCGCTGTCCCTACCGGTTTACCCTTTGATTTCCTTGATTTTCACGACCGTCAGTTCCTGGCGATGGCCGATGGTTTTATGATAGCCCTTGCGGCGTTTCATCTTGAACGTGAGTTTTTTCTCGCCGCGCTTGTGTTCCACCACGTCGGCCACGACGCTGGCGCCGCTGACGGTGGGGGCGCCGACGGCGACCTTGCCATCGCGGTTGACCAGCAAGACGCGGTCAAAGGTGACGGGTTTGCCGGCCTCGATGGCCAGGCGCTCGATTTCCAGCGTGTCGCCCGCGGCCACACGATATTGTTTGCTTCCAGTTTCCAATACGGCGTACATAAATTTTCCTGCAAAAGGGGTGTGATAAGACCAGAAATCCGCCAGGTTGTCAATGCTGTGTTTTTTGAGCAATTACGTGCTTAAGGCTTCATGCCCGACCGTTATCTATACAAGGCATTTTTCCAATATAAAAGCCCCATCATGACACCGGAGAAAACCATGGCAATGAGCACGGCGGCAATGATGGTTTTAAGCTGATACCAGCGCTGGCTGGGCTGCAAACGCGGGAACAGCAATTTTCCTAAAAAGTGCATCGGCATGACGGCCTTGGGTTCAGCCCGCAGCAGAACAGTTGGTGCCGGCCAGGTACAGAAGTATTTCCAATTCAATTCCCGCCGGGCGCAGGCTGTGTCAGCAGGACTGCTTCTGCCTGCCAGTGAAAATACTTCTTGCATTGTCCCGTTGGGCCGGTATCTTGCTGGCCACACAGTGAATGGAAACCCGCCGGCGGGAACCCACCGCCCGTAAAAAAAACAGGTGAGTCCGGAGAAACAGTCATGATGAACACAATATTGTTTGCCGGGACGGCGCGAATCGCCAACGATTCCGTCCAGCTTTCAACCCCCCCAGTGCCTTGAGCTCCTGGTTTTTCTTTTGGATGGCGATCGGCTTTGTCATCGCCGTGGTTTACGCCTCGCTGTTTGAGTGGACGCTGCACCGTTACATCATGCACCGGCCGCTGGGAAAGTTCACCTATCCCTTCAAAAGCCACGCGTTGGTGCATCATCACATTTTTAAATCCGACCACACCTATCATTTGATTCACGAACCGGACAAATGGACCATTCCGATGGCATGGTGGAACGGCCCGGTGCTCATTCTGGTTGGATTGACGCCCTTTCTGGTCGCCGCGATTTTATCCGGCCAATGGGGAATCCTGGCCGGCGCCGCGCTGGCCTGCGCGGCCTATTACGGCGCCTACGAATACATGCACTGGTGCATGCATCTGCCGCGCAAACGCAACATCGAACGCTCGGGAATTTTTTTCCGGCTCAACGGCCATCACCTGCTGCACCACCGTTACATGGGCAAAAATTTCAACGTGGTGTTGCCGCTGGCCGATTTGTGTTTTGGCACGCTGCTGCTGCGCTCCAAAATCCATTTTAAACAGGCCGAGGGCCCGTCCGTGCCCAACGTCCAGCCCCGCCGGCCGCAGCCCCAGATCGCAACCGCCGCCTGACCGGGGCCGGTCGCCTCCTAAAGCCCGAGCGCCCTGGCCGCGTCGGTCAGGTTCTCGCAGGTGACCACCCGGAGACCGTGCGGGTAATGAAACACGGTGAGGATGTTCATCCCGATGTCCTTGCTGGGATCGGTAATGACCCGCGCCACCAGGCTCATGCCGGCATGTCCCATCAAATCCATCAGCTGGCCCAGGACCGGCGCGCAATCCAGTGCCATGGACTCCAACTGGCTGAAATCTGCCAGCAATCGAAAGCCCGGTGCCAGCTCCCGCAGTTGCGTCAGCAGATCCTCCCGGCCGCGCTGCAGCTCCTCCAGCCGCACCTCTCCGAGGTAACGGATTTGCAGCAACTGCTTCGACTTGTTCGACGTGATCAGCAACATGGGAATCACTCTAGCCGGTGCGCCAGGGGAATTCGAGCGAATTGCCAATGGGCCGCCCGCGCGCAATTTATGGTGGACGTTCGCCAAAAAATCCGTAGTCCGCAAACCGCCCGGGTTGAAAGGGTAGGAAAGTGTAGGATGAACGATTTTCGCGCGCGGACCTTGAACCGCCGCCGGCCTGGATTTTTAACATGGTAAATTGGACTGAGCGGTTCGCGACGGGTTCCAAGGTGATTGATCAACAGCACCGGATGTTGATCAACAACCTCAATCATCTGGAGAGCATGTTGACTGACACCAATCCGACGCGCGAAGAGGGCGAGTTTCTGATTCATCTGATCGATTTTCTGGAGTCCTACGCCATCACCCATTTCCAGTTTGAGGAACAGTGCATGGAGCGTTACCGGTGTCCGGCCCACGCGAAGAACAAACAGGCGCACGAACAGTTTTTGAAGTTTATCAGTGAATTCAAGGAATGCAGCCAGCGGGAAGGTTTGCGGCCCGATATTCTCCGGAGCCTGCATCGCACCCTCAGTGAGTGGATTGAAGGGCACATCCCGCACCTGGACGTCCAGCTTCGGCCGTGCATCAAGGATTAGCGCCGAAGCTGAATTACGGATGGCCCCTTCAAAGGAATCAAGAACCTGGATCAGCCCGGCGGCTGGCCGGAACCGGATTCCGGCAGCGGCTGCACCTGCTTCGCGGCCGTCATGGCACGATACGTCACCGGCACCTGCCACTCGGCGTAATCCGGACTGAACGTTTTCAGGGCGTTGATGATCTGCTGGCGGAAGGTGGTTTCAATCAAATTACCCTGGCCCGGCCAGATTTTGAAATGGACGCGCACAAAATCCCAGCCGCCGCCCGGCGCCGTTTCCACCGGGCCGATGGCCGGTTCGCCGAGAATGATCGCCCCGAATTGCGCCCACATGCCCCGGGCGGCGTTCCCAATGGCCCGGACGGCCTGGTCCCGGTCCACGCCCGCCGGAAGCTGGACGTCCGCATACGCAAACACCCCGCCGTGTGGAAACCGGCTGACGTTGGCGATGGTGCGGTTGGGAATGAACACCACCTGGTTGAAAAAATTGCGGAGCGTGGTGAAGCGCAGGCCGATTTCCTCGACGCGGCCGATGACCACCACGGTGCCGGCGATTTCCACCAGATCGCCCACGTCCATCGCGTCTGAAAAAATCAGGGTCAGGCTGATGACGACGTCCTGCACCAGGCCCTGCGAGCCGAAGCTGATGGCCAGCGCGACGATGGAGGCGCTGCCCAGGTAAACTTCCAGGTTCACGCCCATTTCCTGCAGCACCAGTCCCATGGCCAGGAAATACATGATGAAGGTCACGCTATTGGCGATGAGCTGGGTGAGGGTGATGAATTTGGGCTGCTGCGTGACGAAGCCGAGCGGACTTTTTTGCGCGTGACTTTTGCTGATGAGCCATTCGCTGAAGCTCCGGATGGCCTGGACTGTCAGATGCACCAGAACCGCGAGGACCACGATGAGCAGGAGCCGCGTTCCGGTGGACGAATCATGGCCGGAGACAAAATGATAAGCCCGCGACATCACCGTCGCGGCGGTCTGGTTGGTCGTGTCCATCAGATGATTCCTTTGGCGGATTAAATCAGCACCGGGACTGCTTTGCGTTCAGGCCGGGCGCCTCACGGGCCGGCCCGGATGGGATTAAACACGGTTTTGAAGACTTCGCAAGTGCGCGCGCGGCCCTGCGCCCGGTGTCAGACCCTGGCGGAAACGGAACGGCTTTCCGTCCACTTCCATCCGAGCATCCCCAGCGTGTCCGGCTGCAGCGTTTTTTCCAGCAACGGGAACACGTGTTTTTCCTCGCGCCGGAAATGTTCGCGCGTGGCCGCCAGGCCCTTTTTGAGCAGCAGCTGCGCCTCCGCCGGTTCGGTTGTGCGATGGATGCGTTTGAAGTGGTCGTCAATTTCACGATGATCCTGATACAGGCGGGTCAGCGCTCCCCGGTCGGCGAGGGCGTGATCCAGGGCCGCATAGGCGAGGTTCGTTTCGGTCTCGCCATGGCCGCGCAATAGACCTTCCACCACCGACGCCAGCAGCCTGACTTCCGGCACGGACGTGGAGCCGGCCAGGACCCGTTCAATTTGGTCAAACACGTCGCAAAAAACCGCGTGTTCCAGGATGAGTTTCCGGGTGATGGTATCCATACCGTTAATAGACGGCGCACCCGCTGGCGGCGTTCAAGTTTGGGTCGGGGAATTTTGCCGCCGGCCACCGCATCCGGCCGGAAGGAGACTTCAGTGTATCAGATGAAGGTTACCGGTCTGCGCCCGGCGTCCGGACATCCCTGGGCACCCGCGCCCGCGACTGTCCCATTTCCTTCCTCCGCGGAGAATATATTCTGTAATAAAGTGAGCGCGTTCCCGGATTCCAGCGTAGGTTGCTGCATGGAGAACAAAGCTCGAATATTGAACAAGCCCAGATACGGCTCGTTGCCGGTTTTGGGCCTGCCGGTGCAGGTTCAATGTGAAGGCTTCAAGTGCATGGCTTTTCGTGATCGGGAGGGCAGATGGGTGGATTTGTTTAGTCGTGAATTGCTGCCGCGGGTTCTGGGCGTGGTTTCCGCTTGAACCTGCCGGAGGGCGTCGTTTCACGACGCCCTGATGGTTCAGCATGATTGTGGCTTCCGAAGTTTCCCCCGCCGAAAGATTTGCGATGGTCACCGGCCGCCGCTGCAAGGTTGAGCGCGTCCAAGGTCCGGTCGCGTCGGGTGACGAAAACAGGGTTCAGCGAGGTGACGGGTCCGAGCTTTGCCCGCGGTTGGGTTTGGGTGGTGGCCGTCGCGCGGGAAGAACCTGCCATGAGCACATCCTTTGATCGGGATGCCGATGCTATCGCCGGGCGAATTGGTGATGCTGCCACCGGCTGTTATATTGGTGACGACCACACCCCCGTCCGGAATGATGTTGCCGGAGATGTCTTCTCCGGCGGAGATGCTGATGCTGCCGCCATCCACGGTGCCGATTTGACCCGGGAGATTCCCGTTGCCGGCGCTCACGCTGCCCAAAGCGATTATGTTTATGTCGCCGCCACCCGCGGCGCCAACGGCCCCGCCGTCGACCGTCACATTGTTGCCGGCCCGGAAACTGATGGAGCCGTCCGTGACCAGGAGCGACCCGTTGCCCAGGAAATTGATGTCGCCAATGCCGGGAGCAACGACGGGGTCAGGCCCAAAGACCGTCGTGCCGGCGGCCAGGTCGACCGACCAGCCGGTGTCGGCGATGATCGTCACGCCATCATTGACCACCACATCGTTTCCCGCCTGAACCGTGAGCCACCCGCCGGCAGCGCCGGGTGGCAGGGCTGGCAGGTTCAGGGTCCCGCCGGAGAAGATAATGTTGCCGGTGGCCTGCAGGACAATATTGGTCTGGCCGGCATAGGCCGCAAACGAGTTCACCGTCAGATCGCCGTTGATGACCGCCGCCTGGGCGGTGGCGGCGGCGGTGAGGGTGATGAGAAAAAGTCTACTGCTCAGGCTCATGTGAATAAGATGACGTTACTCTACCAGCACACGAAAGAAGATGTAAAGCGGTGCGAGGTTACATTGAGGTTACATCCAGCATGCGGTGCCGGGTAGGTAAGGATGCCAGAGCGGGCGAAGGTCTGGGCGTCCGAAGCCGTGACGTTTATTGGCCGGCCAGCCAGCGCGCCACCTGGGGTGTTTACCGTATGGCCAGCGCGCCGGAATCGGTTAAGCTGGCAGCGTGAAAATAAAATTACTCCGCTGGCCGCGCCGGCTGCTGTTGTTAAATGCGACCCTGTTGATTTTAACCGCCGGGTGCGCCACCCACAATGAAAGATCCTACAATCGGGATTTTCATCAAAATCTTCCCACCTCACCCAGGTATACCATTGGAAATGTGGACGACACACATTTTCAAGTCACCGTCCATCAGGGTTCCGCCCTGCCGGGAACGCAGCGCATCATTTTTGTGAAAGAAGTGGCCTCGACCGTGGCGGCCACCGAAGCCAGACGCCGGGGCTGGAAAAACTGGGATCTGAATTATATTCGAGATGGTGATCAGGGCTGGATGCACATTGTAGTCGCCGATGTCACCCGCAAAAACTCCGTCGACCGGACAACCGGCCCGGCCCAATAACCACCCGTGGATTTGGCCGGTCCGGTTTGACCGCCCCGCCGCCCGAAAGCCTGCCCGGCTTGGGGCGCGGCGTCCCGGCCTCGCAACGGCAACGAATAATGTTCATTGCTTCGCCGGAAAATTCCTGAAGTCCGGCCTACGCCGGCCCCGCCATGCGGAGCAGCAGCGCGTTCAGCTCCTGGATGCAGGCCGGTTTGTTGACCACCACGTCCACGGACGTGGACGACGGGCCGCCGTCCATCGCGGGGTTGGCGGCGCCGGTCATCAGGATGACGGGTGTTTGCGGAGACCTGGCCTTGATGGTCTCGGCCACCATGTAGCCATTGAGGTCGGGCATGTTCAGATCGGTGATGACCACCTCGTAGGGATCGCCTTTCAGAATGGCGGCGCGAAACATTTCCAACCCGCGCAGGCCACCGGCGGCGCCCTCCACCTCATGCCCGAAGAACGCGAGGAAATCTTTCACGCTCTCCAGAATCATCTCGTCATCATCAATGCACAATACGCGCACCGAACGTCGCGCCGGCGCCGAGTCGCCATCCGCCACCTTGACGGTTGACGGACTTTTCCGGAAAACGTCCTGCGAATCCGGCGTCGTGTCGCACAGCGATTCCGGATGGGTCGATGGGGATGACATATTCATATTAAAATCTTTTTTTCGGGTTCAAAGCTGCCGTGGTCCCGCGCGGCCATGGGCGGGAGCCAAACTTGCACCGCCGGCGCTGACGGGCCGGACCGCCGGCCGTCAACGGGCTGCCCACCGAAAACCGCTGCCATGACTTTTTCATAATCTGTTCCGTACCACTCAACATTTCGCATCCGGTCACCCACGCAACCGACTGCCCATATTTAACACAAGCCGGCTGAATTATGGGAATTAGGGGACGGATGGGAGGAATTTCGGGGTAAAATGGCTTCGGCGGCGGGTGGAATTCCGTGGAAAACGGACACCCGGTTGAACCGGAATCGGGTCCGAACCTTCGGTCATACGGTCCCAATCCCGGGGCCATCCGGCAGCATCCGGGCCCGGCTTGAAAGATTTCGCCTTTTCCCCCGTATCTGACTTGGAGGAAATGTAATTACCTGGATATGTCACGCGTATTGGTAATGGATGACGAAGCGGATACGAGGATTCTCATTGAAGAAATCCTTGAATCAGCCGGTCACGAAGTGATTTTGGCCGTCAATGGCCTGGAAGGCATGCGGCAATACCATGCCATGCCGGTGGATCTCGCGTTGGTCGACCTGTTCATGCCCAAACAGGAAGGGCTGGAAACGATAAAGAAGCTCAAGCAACAGTTCCCGAATTTTCCAATTATTGCGATGTCGGGCGATGCCCTGGCCCTGCCGCTGTTGGCGGTGGCCCAGCGGCTCGGGGCAACAGAGGTGCTGCAAAAACCATTTTCCCCTGAGGAACTGCTGGAAGCGATACAGCTCGCGTTGCAGCCCGAACGCCGCCCAGCTTAAGACCGGACCCGCCTTTCAGCGTCGTGCTCTGGTCGCGTGGAAGCGGAGCGAAGACGGATGATGTGCCGCGCTTTCGACCGAATCAACCGGATGAACCGGAATCAAGTCCGGATATGCTGTCATCCTGTCCCAGACCCGGGGCATTCGCCATCGCATCGTTGGCGCCCAGGAATAATCCCGCCCTGCGGAAAAAGTCGTGCGGCGCGCGAACCTATGGGTTTTTTGTGCGGAATCCGCCCAGGAGATAAATGACCAGGCATACCGCCAGAATCAGGCCAATCCCGCTGCCGCCAATGACGGGGCCGCCAAAGTAAAATCCGCCGCCGCCGAACAGGAGAACGAGAACCAATATGAGCAATAATACATTCATGCCGGCAGGGTAACACGTCGCCGCTGGGTTGCCATGGGGTCTTTCCCCCATGGGCGGCAGTAAAAATTATTTCACGCGACCTGCCCCACCGAAATCAGACAAAGGCGGAGGGCTTGGGGTTGCTGGCGGATTCCTGCCCCGTTTTTTACAGGGTTGTCGCAAACGTGGCAACGGAATCTGGACAAGCTTTCTTGACAGAAATGAACCGGGAAGCTAAAACCGCCCCCACAGCTGGAAAAGCTGTTCTTATGGCAGGAAATCAGAGGAAACCTGTAAACAGTATTAAAAACGCAACCAAGCATTGGAACATTGCCTCAGTTATTATGAAAAAATTACCCACACAAATCCACAGGTTCAAAGTTAACCTGCCGGCTCTCATCAGCAACCGCGCACAGAACCGGATCCTGGTCGGAAATATTCTGGGGGCGGCGGCTTTGACCGCGGCGCTCATTTCGGCCACACCCGCGTCCGCAGCTTCTGTGATTTACTGGACGCAATGGAATAGCTCCACGGTTGGCTACCCCAGCGGTGGCACGGCCGCGGGAACGATTAGTGGACTCGGCCTCAACGTCAGCTACAGCGGCGAGGTCGATGCCCCGCGTGGGGATGGGGTTTTTCCGAGCTGGCTGCCGGCGACCACTTACAGCGGTGGCGCGGTCGGCAATCCACCATTGGCGAGTGAAGGCAATATCCTGCTCACCGGCGGCAATTCGGTGGTGGATACCGTTACCTTCTCGAGTCCCGTCGTCGATCCGGTCATGGCGATTTGGAGCCTCGGAAATCTGGGCGGCTCTGCCTCCTTCACGTTCCAGACAGCGCAGCCCATTACCATCGAGAGCGGCGGACCGTCTGCCGAATTTGGGGGCACCTCGATATCCCAAATCGGTAATACGATCTTCGGCCTTGAATCCAATGGTACGATTGAGTTTCACGGGACTTTCACACAGCTCTCGTGGACCAGCACGGTCGAGTTGACCCAGGGGTACGCGTTCACGATCGGCGCTCCCATCGCTGTTCCTGAACCCACAACTTTGGCCATGATTCTCGTCGGCTTTGGCCTCATTGGCTTGTCGCTCGGTAAATCCAGGGTCTGTTTTTAATACCGCCCCTGCGCGCTGGGGCGCCGGAAGATTTGCGACGGTCACCGACCGCCGCTACCGTGTCCGGCATGTCCCATTTCCAGCCCCGAAGGTTTTCGGGGTTTTACTTTCACCTCGTTGGGCGATGGGAATATTTTCGATGGTTTGACGCGACGGAAGGTGAAGGTTTAATCGCGGGAAGCCTTCAACCACGCGAAAGTTGTCTGCAATTAAATTCACGTGAAAGCGCTCCATCAGCGCTGGTTCCGGACGTGACGGAATCGTCACAAATCCGTTCTTGTCCAATCGGTTTGGCTTTGCGAAGGTTTTGGCGATGACCGGACGCGATCTCCGTCGGATTGCGCTGGCCGACCTATGAAGCTTTATTTGCCCATCGTCCTCGCCCTGGCCTGCGCCGGGTTGGTTGTTTCGATTGTGGTGATGAAACGGGGTGATGAGGCGCAGCATGAAACGGATGCCGGCGCGATTGCCGATTATTCGAACCAGTTGGACTCGGCGCAAATTCAGGTCGCCTTTGGCAAGGGAACAATGCTCACCTTGTCCAACCGTCTCGATGAGAGTCAGTCTGCGGCCTTGACGTTTTCGAACCAGCTGAATGATGCCGAATCCAACGTCGCTCTCGATACGGAACAAATCACCAACCTGACCCGGCAGCTCGCGGGGGTGGAAGCGGAAAATCAAATATTTGGCCGGCGCGTCATGGATTTGACCAACCAGCTGACCGGGCTCATGCGGCAAAGCGAAACGAACCTGGATCTGGCCGGCAAGGACTATGCGCTCCTGGAAAATTGTTTGCGCCGGGACGTGGCCGAGCGGGTTGTGGTGGAACGAAAATTTAACAATCCTTCCGAGCTGCAGGCGCAATTGCAGTATTTAAAGCAGCATCCGGCTGCAGTGATTTCTGCCAACAGCATCTACGCCGGTCTGGATGTGGAGGTGCTATCCAACGCCTTCCACGTCATTGCCCCAAACTGATTCCAACGGCCAGTTTTAACCGCCGAGCAGCCGGAACGCAGAGAACCCAAAGTCATCCGCAGATGACGCAGAACTCAGCGGACAAAACCGCGGGGATTTAACCGCCAAGACGCAGAGGACGCCAAGGGTTTGATTTTTTTTGGCAGGGACATCGCGCGGCGATGTCACCGGCGGTAAGGCCGCCGGAAACTTGCGCCCGCTTGGGGCGCGGACGGCGCAGCGCGCCGTCCCTGCCTCGCAAAGCTGGCGAACAACATCCGGAACCGATCCGCTGTTGACCTTGACGGTTATTGGGATTGCGTGGTGGTGGTCGAGGTGGCAGGCACGGCAGGCATGGCGGGAGTCGTGGTGGTTGTGCTGGTGGTGGTGGTCGGAGGCGGAGTTGCGCAACCGGAGAGTGCTGACGCGATGACGACGGCGGCGAAACAGGCGATGATGAGTTTTTTCATAAGGATAATTTTTGTTTGGCTTGTTACGTTAACAGCACGTACATACGCCATCGGCTGGTCACCAGCCATGGGGTGTAACCCTACCTTGCGGCAAACGCCAGATGCCACGCGGTTTTTGACAGAATCAACCAGAGGAACAAAAAATTCCGAACCATTCTGTCAGTCTGACTAAAACTCGGGGCAATCGTCATTTCCCCCAAATGGCTCCAGTGTCGGGGTGGAGCTTTTCCAGCTCGCGCACGAACGCCTAAACCTCGGCGGTGGTGAACGTATTGGTAGGGACGCCGCGCTGCGGCGTCACCGGCGGTAAAGCCGCCGGAACGTTGCGCCCGCTTGGGGCGCGGACGGCGGAGCCCGCCGTTCCTACCTCACTGATTCGTCGCTTTGTGGTACAGCACATCCCGTGTCCCGTTCCGAACCCCGATAGACATCGCGAGCGGGTGCTTTCGGGAAAGGGCGACGTAAATCTCCTTCAACGGTTTGCCCGCGTAAACGTTGGCAGGTGAACTGCTTACCCACGCGGTGAGCGAGAGGGAAGATGAACAGCGACACAACGTTTTTGCAGTTGAAAGAGGCCGAGACCCGATACCGTGGCATGTTCGAAAATGCCATTGAAGGTATTTATCAAAGCACGCCCGATGGCCGTTATCTGGTCGTGAACGCCGCACTGGCGCGGATGTACGGCTACGAACACCCGGAGGAATTGATGAACCAGGTGTCCGACATCCAAACCCAGATTTATGTGGACGCCACCTTCCGGCAACGGTTCAAGGAGCAAATCGAGCAGACCGGGTTTGTTCACGGGCTGGAATATCAGGTGCGGCGGCGCGATGGCAGCGTCATCTGGATTTCGGAAAGCGCCCGTGCCGTCCGGGACGCCACCGGCGCGGTCCATCACTACGAAGGGTTCATTGACAACATCACCGACCGCAAGGAGGCCGAAGCGGAACGGACCCGGCTCGAAAAGCAAATGTTGCACGCCCAAAAGATGGACGCCATCGGCACCCTGGCCGGCGGCATGGCCCACGATTTCAACAACATTCTCTGCGCCATCCTCGGCTACACCGAACTGGCCCTGGTGGACCCGCAAGTCAAGGGCGCGAGCCGGGACAATCTGCAAATGGTGCTCAAATCCGCCCACCGGGCCAAGGACCTCATCAAACGGATTCTTACCTTCAGCCGGCCGGCGGATACCGAGCGTCATCCGCTCAAGCTCGGCGCCATCCTCCAGGAAGGTGTGAAAATGCTCAACGCCACGCTGCCGTCGTCCATTGCCATCCACGTGGACGTCCGGACGGACCGGGACGTGGTGGTGGCGGATGCCACGGAAATGCATCAGGTCATCATGAACCTCGGCACCAATGCCGGGCATGCCATGAAATCGAAAGGCGGCCGCTTGGAATACGAATTGGATGCCCTGCACCTCGAATCCGATCCGGGCTCCCCGGCCATTCCCGCCGGGGACTATGTGCATCTGGTGGTCCGCGACACCGGCCGCGGCATGAGCCCCGAGGTCGTCGAAAGAATTTTTGAACCCTTCTTCACCACCAAGGCCCCCGGCCGGGGCACCGGTTTGGGGCTGACCCTGGTCCAAAAAATCGTAGGCCGCAGCGGCGGATACATCAAGGTCAACAGCCAGGAAGGCCAGGGCACCACCTTCCATATTTATCTGCCCCAATCCCCGGAACCGCCCACCCCGGCTTTGGCGGATCGAAACGAGATCCTGAACGGTCACCGCGAACAAATCCTCGTGGTGGACGACGAAACGCCCGTGCTGGACATGCTGCAGCAACAACTGCGCAAAATGGGATACCGGGTCATTACCCGGGCGGACAGCCAGGAAGCCGTGAACACGTTCCGCGCCGATCCGGATCGTTTCGACCTGGTCATCACCGACCATACGATGCCCGGTATGCAGGGAGCCGATCTGGCCGAGGAATTGGGAGCCATCCGCCCCGAGGTGCCCGTCATCCTGATGACGGGTCTGAACCAGCCGCCGGATCTGTCGGCCTCCCGCTATGCTCCGTTCCGGTTTGTCTTTCAAAAACCCATCAACATGGTCGAGCTGTCCCACTGCATGCGCAAATTTCTCGGCCACGGAAACGGCCATTCCCGATCCAAACCGTCATCGGTCAAAAAGCGTCACCCGGCCGGCTGACCCGCCCGCGGTTTTAACCACCAGGACGCATCCGCCTGCGTCCCGCATTGCGGGACTTCGACGAGACAGGGAGGACCGCCAAGGGTTTGAATTTTTTTGATAGGACATCGCGCTGCGATGTCCGTCGGATTGTTAGGGACGCCGCGCTGCGGCGTCACCGGCGGTAAGGCCGCCGGAACGTTGCGCCCGCTTGGGGCGCGGACGGCGCAGCGCACCGTCCCTACCTCGCAAAGCCGGTGCCCGCTGTTTAAATCAAGCCGCCTTCGCGCGGCGCACGGCCAGCAAAGCCAGCCCGCCGAGACCCGCCAGCGCCAGCGTTGCCGGCTCGGGCACGGCCAAAATTTGCCCGCGAATTTCGCCGCTCGGAAAAACCGCGTCGGTGATGTTGACGTAGAGGTTGCCGTTATTAAGGTCGGTGATTTGCCCCGCAGTCAGAGTGCCGGAACCGCTGAACGTTCCGCTGGTGTTCCCGGGCGTATCCAGATTAAAAAGGAAAACCGTCGGGCCATTGGCGCCCACGGCGGCATCGGACAACGTGACGGTGCTGGCGCCGGCCAGCAAATCCGCATACAAGCCGGAACCGGCGTTGATGCTGAGGGTCGTGCCGCTCAAGGTGAAATCGGCGGAGCCATAACCCGGGGTGTTGTGCGGTGGAACTTCCTGGAACGGATCCAGATTCGCGTCAAAATAAACCTGCGCCTGCGCCAGCGTCAGACTGCAGAACACCAGGCCGAGGGTGAAAATTGTTTTCATGTTCTTCTGAGGATGTTCAATAACTTGATTAAGGCTACTTAAACAAAATCATAAGAAACTGTCAATGGAAAGTTGTTCACCCGTCAGCCAACGCCGGGGCTGTGTGCGGCCACCGAAGCAAACGAAGGAGCGAAGGTGTTACTCTGCGTCCTGATCAAGTCTTTTTTTCCGAGCGACGAATTCCCAACTCCTGCTCTCGTGTAATCCGACTGATCTTATGCTGACGAGCTATGGTGGAGCCTCCGTTGGGAAATTCAATTTCCAGCGTTTGACTTTGCGGGTCATAGCTTTTTAGTTTGAGGATCTCCCCAGTCGGAATGAATCTGACATATTCCCCAAACAGCTGAATAAAATTACTCATTTTTATATTTTTCCCTTCATTGTTTCGTGCCATTGGGGCCGGGCAATCCGTTCGGTCCTGTCCACATCCCCATTTTTTGACCAACAATTATACCCGCTTTGGAGCTTGAATCACAATGGGGTGTTTTACCCATATGCCTCGGGGGGTCATGCTCTATCGCTTTGGAGCCAAAATTGAGGCCTAGCGAGAAAAGGCAGTAGTCCAAAGGGTTTTGGCCGTGTTTTGTTTGTTACCCGCCAAACATGCCAAGACGCAGCGTTCGCGCTGGCGTTTGTGGCGATCTTTTGCCTTGAAGGCTGCTTCTTTGTCCTGAATCACCGGCTTAATGCTTTAGAGAAAGCAATCCAATCACAATGCCAACCACTCCCGCAACGGCAGCAATCGCACCCACAATCAAAATCCAAATATCAACCGTTCGAGCGCGGGCAAGTTGATTCACCGAGTTCTTTAGCTGTTCCAATTCACCCATTGTCTCTCCGTGAAGGTTTGCGCCCTGTTCAGTTGCCTTCTGGTTCAACCTTTGTTGCTCTGAAATAGCCATTGAATATTTTATGTCTACCAAAAAAGCAAGTAAAAAAGCGGCATCAAATTCGCCCGGTTGGGGGGTTGAGACGCAAATCTGGAAAGTCGCTGAAAACGACAAAGGCGCCAAGAACGCCAAGGTTTTAACCACGGATAAACACAAACGGATGCGGATTTTTAACCGCGAAAGACGCCAAACAGGCTAAAGCACCAAAATCACAAGCACTCAACCTTCAACTTTGAACTGACGCCGCCACGCTTGACCCGGGCGCGCGCCAGGTTTTAATTGCCCCCGTTTGCCGCCTGGAATTGTTTTATCACCGCTATTTTCTGCCGGAAAATCTGCTCGCGACCGGCGAAGTCTTTGTTGCTGTAGGGAATCTCGCAGATGTAATGGGAACAATCGGCCGTGACCACCGCCATGCTCGGGGCGTAGCCGCCTTCGTCCGGGCCGCCGAAGCCTTGACTTACCGCGGCGGGAACCTTGCCGAGTTCATCTTCATGCCGCACAAACACGAGCACCATGTTGTCATGAAAAACATCGTAGAAATGGGCCAGGGCATTGTTGCTATATTTCCCCACCGGTCGCGCCGGAGTCATCATGGCGTCCCATTCCAAAACGAAGCCCAGCAGTTTCTTTTCATCGCGGGCCTTTTTCTTGGCGGCTTCAAGGTTGTCGAGCGAGAACGCAAGATTCTTGTTCAAATAGACGACCTGGTTTTGCCGCGCGAAGGCCATCGCCAGTTCGTAAGGGTCGCAATGATACTGGTCCTTCGTCGCCTGCGACAAATTGGTGTAGGCGACGGTCACGCCCTTCATTGAATCCCCGTCGCCGGTCACAAAGAACAGGCCCGTGGGCTTCGGGGACACGTCCCGGATGCCCGGGTATTTCTGCCCGTCAAGTGTGGTGAGGTCGTCCGCCATGGAACGGCTGGCCGCCAAGCAAAGGAGCATCAGGCTCAACAGAAATTTGGGCTTCATAGTGGTCCGGTGATTTTTTATCGGTTTCAAATTCGATTCAAGGAAACATTTTGTCCAGAAAAAGGCCAAAGCGAACCGCCAAGGCGCCAGGAACGCCAAGGTTTTAACCACGGATAAACACAGATGGGCACAGATAACAAAGAACCTCGCGCCAAGACGCACAGAACGCTCAGAAAGTCGAAGGGCGACGGCCGGCAAATTTTTCCATTTTGCGTCCTGGGCGATTGATGTGTCCGGGCTGAACTTGCAAAAACCGATATGGGGAAAACACCTTATATCGGATGTGTGCGGCCTGAGATATAAGCGAGGCAATTATGACAAGCCAAGTCACTCGCAGGAGTAAACCGGGTCTGTCCAATCAGCAGAAACGAGCCCTGGTTTTAACCGTGATGGCCGGGGGCTTCAGTGTCCTGTTCATTACGGTGCTGCTCTGGTGCATCAATCGGCCGGGTTTTTGACCGGATGAACCGGATGGTTGGAATGGGTTTTATTGGGTTGATTCTGTAAATGGACCCGCTTGCGCCCGCCCGCTCGGTCCTCCTGTTTCTTGCCCACGCTTTCTGCAAATGGGATTTAACCGCGAAAGACGCCAAATACGCGAAAAGGCATAAGACTTTTCAGCCACAGATGGACACAGGTGAAACACAGATAAAAAACATCTGTGAAAATCTGTGTCCATCTGTGGCTAAAACCTTGGCGTTCCTGGTCCACCCTCCGCAGTAAATGCTACGGAGGACGGGCGCCTGGGCTTTCGGGCGGATCCTAGTTTTTTTGGGCGCGATAAAAGCGGGCGCGGTTGGTGGCATTCGGGTCCGTCAGGAAGAGTGGGTTGTTGGTCAACTGGAGCGAGTAGAGCGAGGACCAGTTGGTGGTGGCCAGATTGGTGGAGACCTGCACGGTGTAGTTCACGTTGATGCCGCCGTAGATATTAAAACCAAACTGGCCGGGCGCAACGCGCTGGGCCTGGCCGAGCACCGGCGTGCCGTTTTGATAAACCGTGATATTCCGCACCGCGTTGGTGGGCGGCAGGAACACGTTGTACGGTGCAAAATAATCCACCAGGCCAAAGCCGGGCAGATCATTGCCGCCGCCGTAGCTGAAATAGACCTGCCAGGCGCCGGAAGTCACGCCCAGGGTGTAATTTCCGGAATTATCCGTCTGCCCGAGCAATGACTGGTAGGTAATGCCGCCGATGAGCGTGGTGGCATAGAGCGAGACGCCCGTGACCGGGTTGCCGAGATTGTCCGCGACGCGACCGGAAATGGAGGCGGTGGCGGGCTGGGCCGTATAATTTTGCTGGATGGCCTGGCCGGCATTGATGTTTGTGTCGGCGAAATTATTCACGATGTAGCCGGCGAGCGTGGCGTTGGCCTCCGTGTTCGGACTGCTGCTCCAGAAATTGGTCGTGTCGAGGAGGTTGGTGTCGGCCAAAACCGCGACGGCGTAATCGCCGTTGGCGTCGCTGTAGCCCTTGGCGGTGTACACGCCGTTCGTGTCGTTGTCGGCGAATTGGACGTTGGCAAAGGGCGAGCTGAAACTGTCGGTGATGCGGCCGTAGAAGAGGGCGTTGCCCTTGAAGAGGGCGACGTTGGCATTGGTCACGTTGCCGCCGGTGGCATCCACCTGAAGGCTCTGTTGCAGAATGACGTAGCCGTGGCGGGCCAGGCGTTCCTTGGTCGGTTTGATCTTCCAAAAGCCCGGCGCAACGGCGGCGGAATAATTGCCATTGGTATCGGTGAAATTGATGGCAAACAGATTGCCGGATTCCAGTTGAACCATCGCGCCGCCGACGCCGTTGCTGTTCCCGGCGTCATAAAAATTACCCGAAATGACGGTCGTGCCGTTGGACAGGGAGAGATTGTTGATGGCGGACATGCCGTTGGTCAGCGTCACCTGGGGCGCGACGGAGGTGTCCATGAAATAGCCAGGTACCACCGCCATCACCCCATAGCTGCCCGGATTGACATTGAGGCTGTAATGTCCGCTGTTGTCGGCCACGGTCGCGGCGGTGTAACCGCTGCCGTCGGCCGGCTGCACCACGACGACGGCGTTGGGGAGCGGGGCGATGCCATTGCTGTAAACAATGCCGCTCAAGGTTTGGGCGGTGACGGCATTGGTCACCACCAGCGTGGCGGTCACGGGCGCGAAACGTCCGGTCGGACTCACCAGCTTGAAGAGGCGTTGCCCGACAAAATTCTCGAGCACGAGCGGCGGCGCGAAATTCAGCGTGGTGGTGATGGCGCCGGTGGCGGAATTGCTGTCAATCGGGATGTTGATGTTGGTGACGCCGCCGATGATGGCTTTGGAAGGATCGTTGTCCGTGATTTTGCCGGCATCCATCATGGGCTCGCCGGGGTCAACGGAACCGTTGGCGTTCAGGTCCATGAACTCCTGGATGGCGACCTGTTCCCCGTTGGTCAGGCCGGTGATGGTCAGGGTGATGACGCCGGGGTAGGTGTTGCTGGTGACGGTGGGGCTGACGGTCAGGGTCTGCTGGGCGAACGCGGTTTGGAAAGCGCCGAGCAGCATGACGACAAAAATTCCCGTGACGGTTTTACAACTGGTATTCATGGTATTGGATTTTCCTCCCGGGAATTTAAGTCTCCGAGTTGTTGTAATATGCCACATAAGCCCGATTGTGCCAACCGGCCGGGAAATGATGACGCTTGCCATTCGGAAACAGGGGCTTAAGGCTTGTGGTTGGAGCCACTTATATTTTGCCGCAAGGAGGGACAGAAGGCACAAAACAATTTAACCGCGAAAAACGCCAAATACGCGAAATGGTGGAAGACTTTTCAGCCACGGATGGACGCAGATTTTTGCCGCAAAGAGGCACAGAAGGCACAAAACAAAACCTGCTGAATATTTTATGCGCGTTTTGCGCCTTTTCGCGGCTAATTTCCCCTTTGTGTTCCTGGCGCCTTGGCGGTTGCTCCGTCCGGGTGGATTGATGAAAACCTTGCCTAAGGTGAACACCCCATTGCGGTCGCCATGATTTCCAACCTACTGTTAGCCTGCAATGAAAACCGAAAAAATCCCGCCTGACGAAGGTCCGGCCCACGCATTGCGGCGCTGGCAATCGAAGCCAGGAGGTTCAAGGTTGTCGCTGATTCGCATCAGCGTGGCCGCCTTGGTGATTTTAACCCAGGGTATGATGTTCGGGAGCGATGGCCAAACGCTCCAGCCTCCGGAAAATGGAAGCCCGTCTGCGAAAGCTGAACCGGCATCCCCGGCGTTGCTGGCGGCGGAGGGGCGGCGGCAACCCAGTTATCAAGTGTTCGCCTACCGTTGCACCTCACCGGCCATAACCGTGGTGAACGGGACCACGCTGGAAGTTGGCGGCAAACAGAAGATTGATGTCAGCCGGTTGGACCAACTGACAACGCCGGAAAAGCAAACCCTCGCCGGCCAGTTGGATGTTCCGGTGGTGGTGATTGACTGCCTGCTGCGGGGTTGCACCCATCAGACGCCAGCGGATGCCACCGGCCTGGCAGGCAAACTCCGCGTCACGGCAATTGATTACAAATACCTGCTGGAAAAGTGGACCCAATATCATCCTCCAACGGGAGGGGAAAAGGTCAAGACCGACGCACTTCTGGCACTGCAATACGGGGATCTGGAGAAGGCATGGGCAATATACGTCACCCTGCCCAGACCGGACCCACCCGGTGGATTTCGAATAGCTGGTTGAGATTTGCGCGTTGATTTGGACCGGGGCGCGAAAGGCAAATGACTCTTCACCCATGGATGAACACAGATGAAAGCATCGGTGAAAATCTGTGTCCATCTGTGGCTAAAGCCGTGGCGTCGTTTGTGCTGTCGTCGGTCCGGCGACGAAGTTTTCGCCGGTCGTATATGAAGCATCAGGTTGTACCGGAAACACTGGGTCTGCTGGTGTTGCTGACTTTCTCCCCGCCCGCCCTTGCGGAACGAATCAATCAGGAAGGCCGCATCCTCGGACCCTTGCCGGTGGTGACCAATGCCATCCTGTTCAACACATCGAACGCCGACGCCGTGGTGGCGGCGATGCAGATTTTTCCGGTGACCAATCCGTGGAACGAGGACATTTCCCAGCGGCCGGTGCTTTCGAATTCGACCGCGATGATGGCGCAAATCGTCACGGACCTGGGCGCCAGCCGGGCGGTGTTGACGCCCGAGTACGAGATGAATTTTGTGCTGGTGCCGGACAATCAGCCGCGGGTGTTGATTGATTTTTTCAATTACCCGGATGAATCGGACCTGAACGGCGGGACGTATCCGGACGGGCTGTATCCCATTCCCCCGAACCTGCCGATTGAGGAATGGCCGGTGGGGACCGGCACCCAGACGTTGTACCAATGGCAGACGAATGCGGACGGCAGCGACCGGCACGCCATCATGGTGGCGCCGGGCGGTGGTTTCATCTGGGAAACCTGGCTGACGCAACTGGCGGGCACGAACTGGGAGGCGTCCAACGGCGCGGAGTTCAATTTAAACACCAACGGGCTGCGGCCGGCGGGCTGGACCTCCGGTGATGCGGCGGGGTTCCCGATGTTTTCCGCGCTGGTGCGTTACGACGAAGCCGAGCGCGGCATGGTGGAGCACGCGTGCCGGATTGTGGTCAAACGGTCGCGTTACAACACTTACATTTATCCGGCCACGCACTATGCCGCGCCGTCGGGCAACACGAACGTGAATCTGCCGTCCATGGGCCAGCGGTTGCGGCTGAAGGCCGGCTTCGTCATTCCGGCCGGCTGGACGAAGGAGGAAAAGGCGGTGCTCGCCGGATTGAAGAAATACGGCGCGATGGTGGCGGACAACGGGAATTATTTTTCGATTTCGGTGACGCCGGATGATCGCTGGCCGGCGAATTGTTTCAACGATTTGACCGGCATCAGCGCCACGAATTTCGAGGTCATCCAGACGACCGGGCCGGCGGAGGGGCCGCGGTCGCCGGGCGCGCCGGTGGCGAGCGCGGGGCCGGACCAGACGGTGCCGGTCGGGGTGCCGGTGACCTTGCCGGGCGCGGTGAGTTACTTGAACCCGCCACCGGCGATTTCGTGGAAGCTATATTCCGGGCCGGGCACGGTAACATTTGGCAATGCGGCGCTGACAAACACGCCGGCGACGTTCAGTGCGCCGGGCGTCTACACGCTGGAATTGAGCGCCGCCGACGGCGTGCATGCCGTGGCTTACGACGCGGCGATTTACACCGCGACCAGCGCCATCAACCTATCCATCACACCAGCGGGGACGAATGTGATTCTGAGCTGGACGGGCGGCACGGCGCCGTTTGTGGTGCAGGAAACGGGCGCGTTGCCGGCGGGTTCATGGAGCAACGTGGTGACGACCAATGTCCAAAGCGTGTCCCTGCCGGTGATGGGCACGCCTGATTTTTTCCGGATACAAGGGCAGTGAGAATAGGGTCCCGGGTTTCGGGTCTGGGAGTTGGGAAAACAAAAAATGACGACAACCGCAGAGACGCAGAGGTTTTAACCGCAGATAGGCACAGAGTTTTGCCGCAAAGAGGCACAGAAGGCGCAAAATAAAATCCGCTGGATCTTTTATGCGCATTTCGCGCTTTTTGGGGCAAGTATTTTCCCGCGTTCATCTGCGATTCGAAGGTTTCGAAACGAGTCAGTTTGGCGATATGGGGAAGGCCCGGGGGAAGGTCGGTGGCAACATGACTTGATTGGCGGGTAAAGGCGGCGGCCTAAATGGTGCTTGGGATTCGACGTTGATTTGACCGGCATACTTCGCAATGGCCTGTTGAACAGCCTGGTCCGTGTTGAAGTCGTTTTCATCATAGTCGGTCAACTTTTCATAGTATTGGTTTGCCTGACTGGCGATCGAATCGAGACGGGCTCTATATTGGCCTTGGATCATCGCCTGAGCCACACTCAGCGCGCCAGCTTTAGCGGTTTCAAAGTCCATTCCGGGTGGGTTGAATTGCTTGCCGATCATGGATTCACCGACGCGCTGCGCCATCTGCGATCCGAACTGGTAAAAATACTCGTATATTTTCCGGCGTCCTTCCTCATGCAGTCTGACTTTATCAAACGGGAACTGCGGTTCGGTGATATGGCAATTCAATCCCAACGAGATCCTGACCTTGTCGATGTAAAAATGAATCGGGCCTCCGGTGTGACCCGGTTCCGAATGAACATCAAACTCGGCACGGCATTGGTAATCGTGTTCGCAGATGGCGATGCCGCCGGTGAGCACGTCTGGTTTCTGGCCGGGAGCATAATACGTATAGGTAACTGTGGGATCGAAACTGTTCACCGTAACCGCTCCGGTCAAATTGGGCCGGTCGGACATATCCTCTGACACCGCCATGCTTCGCGTTTCGTCATGTCGGAGTTTTTGGGCAAGGGCAAACGTGGCGAGCTTTTGTTCGTGCTCGAAGGTGGAGGCCTTGCCGGGATCGTAGCCGAATTGTTTTTGGAGCGATTCCGGCAGCATGGCGAATTTGAGCTTGGCCAGGCCGACGCCGCCGGTCGCTGGCCGGAACTCGACCAGCAATCCATCCGGTTCGATGCGTGAGAGTTTTAGGTCATTATAAATGGCTCCGTCGGTGGTGATGATTTGTGAAGGCAACGAATTTGAAAGCCGGGCCATGCCGGGGTCCGGTTGGGGTCCGGCCGGTCCGGCCAACCCGCCAAAAGCAATCTGGCCGGCAAGGGAAATCACCGCGATGACGATCAGTGATTCGCGGCGGAACGTACGTCGTCCGTATCGGTCTGTGCCCATATGGGTTCTCCTTTGAAGCAGGTCGGATGCCGCAAGTCGCGCAAAGGGACGCCAAGGTTTTAACCGCCAGGACGCGGAGGTTTGAGCCACAGTTGAAACACAGATAAAAGCATTTGTGAAAATCTGTGTTCATCTGTGACCAGGGAATTCGTGTTGCGCGCCCGGCTGGCAGGGCGTTTGATTTCGTTTGCCTTTTTCGCGGGGGCGGGAATCATCCGGTCAAGCACGCCTCCAAACCCAAAGCCGGACGAATTTATGGAACCGACCAGCCAGCGGCCTTCGACGTTAAGCGTTGTCCTCCTGTGGCTGTTTGTGGCGGTGGTCACGGTGTCCTGGGTGGTGTTCTGGTGGTGGTGGAATCACAATCGCCTGCCGGCGGAGGGCATGGCGCGCGCCTTCGGGACGCTGGCTTTCGGAGGACTGTTTCTGGGGTTGGGTGCGGTGGGTTATTGGTTGGCAATAATCACCGGCGCTTTCTCTCCCAGTTACAAACACCCGGTCTGGCCGGCGGTGAAGGTGCAATTGATTTTCGCGAGCATTGTGGAGCTGGTGTTGCTGGCAGTGGGTGCGGGTTTGATATTGGCGGCATTTCTGGAATGGTTGCTGGTGAAGCTGGGCTTGAAGGCGGGTCTGGCGGCGCATCTGCTGCCGGTGATGGCCATGATCGTCGCGGTGCCGATTTTGTGTTTGTGGGTGTTGGTCTGGGCGCCGCTGGAAAGGCGAATCATCTGGAAACGGCTGAAGGCCATGGGCGTCACCCGGGTGCAATTGCAGAGTGCGGTGCTGGTGGGACTGTCGAATCCGGCGAGCGGTTTGGACAAGCGATTTGGCCGGGTTGAGGAGGACCTGGGCGCGATGTGGGTCGGGCAGGACGTGCTGATTTACCACGGCGATGGCGAGCAATTTGGCATCGGGCGGGAGCAACTGGCGCAACTGGAGCGCCGGATGGGACAGCGCGGCATGGCGCACATTCTCCTGCACATCAACCTGTCCGATGGCAGCGTCCGCGAAATCCGTCTGCATATGGAAGGGCATTGGACGATGGGAGCGCGGCGGCGGGCCATGGACACCCTGGCGGATGCGATTGCCAGGTGGCACGCGAAGACCCCGTATTTGATAACTGCCGAGACGCGGAGGAACCCCAGGTTTTAACCGCCAGGTCGCCAAGGACGCCAAGGTTTTTTCAGCCACAGATTCACACAGGTTTCCACAGATGTATTATCTGAGTTTCATCTATGCCCATCTGTGGCTTGAAATTCTTCCCGGCGTGCCTGGCGGCTTGGCGGTTAAATTTTGATTATTTATTTGGTCGAGAACGAAAACACGGTTGTGCTCTTGAAGGTTTTTCCGGGCCGAAGAATGGTGGTGGGGAAATTGGGATGATTGACCGAGTCGGGATAATGCTGGGTTTCCAGGGCAAACGCCTGGGGGTTGCCGGTGTAGAGCTGGATGCCGGGCTGGGTGGTGCGCACTTCCAGCACCCGACCGCTCTGCGGGTCGCGTGCCCGCGCGGCGAGCACGAGGGATTTGCCGGCGCCGGCGCCGTTGATGACGAAGTTGTTGTCATAGAGGCCGGCATGGGGTTTGAGCTGGTTTGCGCGCGCGCCGATGGGCGTGGGCTGGGTGAAATCCAGCGGCGTGCCTTTGACGGGGGCGATTTCACCGGTCGGAATCAATTCGGAATCGGTGACGGTGTAATGATCGGCGTTCAGCCACAGTTCCTGGTCCCGGATGCTGCCGTGACCGGCCAGATTGAAATAGGGGTGACAGCACAGGTTGATCGGCGTGGCCTTGTCCGTGGTGGCCTGAAAATCGAGCCGCAGTTCATTGTAATCGGTCAATGTGTAGGTGACGCTGGCGGTCACGTTGCCGGGGAACCCGTCCTCGCCGTCCTTGCTGAAGTGGGTGAGCCGGACGGACGCTTCGTGTTTGCCCGGCGGCAGCATCTGGGCCTGCCAGACCTGCCGGCCAAATCCGTTGCGTCCGCCGTGGATTTGATTCGGACCGGCGTTGGCGTCGAGTTGATATTCCACGCCGTCGAGGGCGAACCGGGCCTTGGCGATGCGGTTGGCGAACCGGCCGATGACCTGCGCCTGGGCGGTGAAGGTGTTGTTCAGGTACGCCTCGAAGGAATTGGTGCCGAGCACGATGTTGGTGAAGACGCCGCGGCGGTCGGGCGCTTCGATTTCGTTGAGCATGGCGCCGAAGGCCATCACTTTGACGACCATGCCGTTGGCGTTGCGCAGCGTGAATTGCCGGATGACGGTGCCGTCGGGCATTTTGCCGAAATCGTGCGCCTCAATCCGCGTCAGCGATTGGGCGTGCGCGGGCAACAGGGAGGCGGTCAAGAACAGCAATGTGAGCGGAACCGGAAATTTGGGCAAGTGCATGGCCTGTGGTTTAGGAAATTACCGGTGGGAAAGCAAAACTGAAAATTCGAAGCCACAGATGGACCCAGATGAAACTTAGATAAAACATCTGAGAAAATCTGTGCCCATCTGTGGCTAGAAACCTTGGCGCCCTGGCGGTTTGATCGGGTTCGCGGTTTATCGCGCCAGTTCGAGCAGCTTGACGAGTTCCTGCGGATGCGAGCGCTGGACGTTGTGGTCGCCTTCCATGATTTCCGTGGTCCAACCGCGCGCTTTGGCCCGCTCGTAAAAGCGGTAGAAATCGTCCTGCTCCGGCGGCGCGCCCCGGTCCACGGTGAGAATGTAGGTGGCGGGCAATTTTTGGGCGACGGCCTGGTTGGTGAGGGTGATGGGTTCGCGGAAGGTCCGGGCCGATTGCGGAACGTCGTGCGGCGGCGGCAGGTTGCCCTGCATCCAGTCCCCGATCACAAAGCCGTTCACAACGGATGTTTTAATCCGGTTCGGCTTGACGGCGTCCACGCACTCGCCGTTTTCGGGCAGCAGGGCATCGAGGTAAACGACGCGCTGGATGCGGTCGGGCACGCGGTCGGCCACACCGGTGATGACCATGCCGCCGTAACTGTGGCCGACGAGGACGATGTTATGCAGATTTTCCCAGAGGATGACATTGACGATGTCCTGAATGTGCGTGTCGAGGTCAATGTTGGTGCCGGCGAGGTTGGAGTGTTCGCCGAGGCCGGTGAGTGTCGGGCGATAAACCGTGTTGCCGTCGGCGGTGAGCAGGCCGGCCACGTGTTGCCAATCCCAGCCGCCGCCCCAGGCGCCATGCACGATCACGTAGGTGGACTGCCTGCCGGTCATGGCGGGTGGCGCAGATGCGGACGGAGGGTTGGGTTCACATCCGACGAAGGCGCCGAGGCAGGTGAAAGCCAGGAGCAAATGGGGGAAGAATGATTTGGTCATTATGCCGGCGAGTTTAGTCACGGGATGCACGGATTGTAACGGATATTTTAACCGCCCAGCGCGCCAATTTTTTTAGCCACAGATGGACCCAGATGAAACTCAGATAAAACATCTGTGAAAATCTGTGTCCATCTGTGGCTGGGAATTTTTCTTGGCGTTCCTGGCGGCTTGGCGGTTTCGAATCGTTTTTGAATCGATTGCGGGTGCGGGCTGCGGCATTTTGGGAGTTCTGAAAACGTCCGGACCAACCCCGCTTGTGCCCGATGATCACCGGTATCCCACCGGTGAACTGGTCCGGCGGCTGCTCGCGCTGGCGTGGCGGTTCCGCGGGGATTGCATGTGGTCGCTCGTGCTGAGCGTGGTGCTGCTGTTGCTCGGCATCGTGGGACTCAAGTTGCTGGGCGTGGTGATTGACGTGATCCGGTACGCATTGGACCCGTCCCTGCCGGCGCCGGTGTATCCGTTCGGCTGGCAGCCGCCGGCGGGCTGGTCGGCGCTGCAGGTGGCCACGGCCCTGGCGCTGGCCATCGTGGTGCAGGCGGGGTTGCGCGCGGGATTTACCTATGCCTACAACATGGTGACGGCGCGGCTGACGCAGGGGGAAATCGTGCCGGAACTGCGCGCCCAACTTTACGCCAAACTGCAACGCCTGAGCTTCCGCTTCTTTGACGTTCACGGGTCCAATTCGATTTTCAACCGGGTGACCGGCGATGTGCAGAACACGCGATTGTTCGTGGATGGCGTGTTGTTGCAGGGCGTGACCATGATTCTGACGCTGGCGGCCTACGCGGTTTTCATGTGGCGCATCCAGCCGGCGTTGACGCTGGCGTGCCTGGGCGTGTCGCTGCCGTTGTGGTGGCTGGCACAGTTTTATTCGGCGCGGCTGCGGCCGGGTTACCTGCGCAACCGTGAACTGACGGAAAACATGGTGCTGCTGTTCAGCGAGAGCGTGCGCGGAATGCAGACGGTGAAGGGATTCGCCGCGGAACCGCACCAGGTCCGGCGGTTTGAGGCGGCCAATGACGAGGTGTCGTCGCAACAGCGCCGGATTTTCTGGGATTTGTCCGTGTTCACGCCCGGCACGCAGATGTTGTCGCAGTTGAGCCTGGTGATTTTATTCGCCGGCGGCGGCTGGCTGTATGTGCAGGGGAAAATTCCGCTGGGCAGCGGGCTGGTGGTGTTTGCCGGATTGCTCCAGCAATTCACCGGGCAGGTGGCGAACATTTCCACCATCGCAAATTCCGTGCAACAAAGCCTGACGGCGGCGCGGCGTGTGTTTGAGGTGCTGGACACGCCGCTCGATGTGCAAAGCCGGCCCGGCGCCATCAAACCATCGCCACTCACGGGCCGGATGGTCTTTGAGAACGTGACGTTTGGCTATCACGCGGACAAACCGGCGCTCACGGACGTGTCGTTCGAGGCGAAGCCGGGACAGGTGTTGGGCATCTTCGGCATGACCGGCGCGGGCAAGAGCACGTTGCTGGGGCTGGTTCCGCGGTTTTACGATCCGCAACGGGGACGGATTTTGGCGGACGGACGGGATTTGCGGGAGCTGGAGCTGGACACGTTCCGGCGGCAGATCGGGATTGTGTATCAGGAGAGCTTTTTGTTTTCCAACACCGTGTCGGCGAACATCGCGTTCGGGCATCCGCATGCGACGATGGCGCAGATTGAGCGGGCGGCGCGGCTGGCGTCCGCGCACGAGTTCATCATGGCGCTGCCGCAGGGTTACGAGACGGTGCTGGGGGAATCGGGCGTGGATTTGTCGGGCGGCCAGCGTCAGCGGCTGGCCTTGGCGCGGGCGTTGTTGCTGCAACCGCCGATTCTCATTCTGGACGACCCGACGGCGTCGGTGGATGCGCGGACGGAGAACGAGATTGTGTCGGCGCTGCGCGAGGCGCTGGCGGGGCGGACGGCGTTTGTGGTGTCGGGCCGGCTGAGTCTGTTGCGCCGGGCGGATTTGATTCTGGTGCTGGAAGGCGGGCGGTTGACGCAGACGGGCACGCACGCGGAACTGGTGCACCGGCCCGGGCCATATCACGAAACGGCGCTGCTGCAAATCATGGATCTGGGGGAAGGACAGGCATGAGCGAGCGAACGAACATAAAATCGCCGGCGGACCGGGTCGCCCCGGACGACTTTTCGGCGCGGGAGGCGCTCACGTTTTACAATCCGGTGGAGGAGCGCGAGGCGGACGAGGCGCCGTTGCAATGGGCGCTCATCCGCCGGATTTTCGGCTACACGCGGCCGTATGCGGCCCGGCGGAACTGGCTGTTTATTTTGACGTTCACGCGCGGGTTGCAGTTGCCGGCGCTGGCGTGGTTGATTGCCGCAACGATTAACGGGCCAATCACCGGACGGGATTTGCGGGGCATTTACCGGTATGCGACGGCCTATTTCCTTTTGGCGCTGGCCACGGTGCTGACGTTTCATTTCCGGCAACGGTTTGCGCTCGAACTGGGCGAGGCGGTGGTGCACGACATGCGGTCGGATTTGTTCCGCAAGCTGATGACGATGCCGATGTCGTTTTTCAACCGGACCAAGTTCGGGCGCGTCATCAGCCGGTTGACGTCGGACATCGACAGTGTCCGCGCCGGGGTGCAGGACGTGGCGTTTGTGCTGGTGGTGCAATGCCTGCAGATGGCGGGTTCGGCGGCGCTGATGGCGTGGTACAACTGGAAGCTGTTTTCGCTGATGCTCCTGCTGGCGCCGGCCATCTGGGTGGTGAACGCAAAATACCGCCGCGAGATGAGCCGCCGCCTGCGCCAGGTGCAGCAATCCTGGAGCCGGGTTACCTCCACGCTGGCCGAATCGGTGAGCGGCATCCGGGTGACCCAGGCGTTTGTGCGGCAGGAAATCAACGCCGGTTTTTTCCGCAAGCTGATCAACGTGCACGGCGAGAACAACGTCGGCGTGGCGCAGGCCTCGGCGGTGTTCGTGCCGTTGCTGCAATTGAAGAGCCAGCTGTTTCTCGGCGCGATGGCGTTGTTGAGCGCGTACGGGGCCTTGAGCTGGCACGGCTGGCTGCACATGGAGGTGGGCGATCTCGTGATGTTCTTTTTCCTGGCCAACCTGTTCTTCGACCCGGTGCAGGTCATCGGCAATCAATTGAACCAGGCGTTGATGGCGATGGCGGGGGCGGAACGGCTGTTCCGGATGCTGGACCAAAAACCGGAGTGGCAGGACGCGCCGGACGCGAAGCCGTTGCCGCCCATCGCCGGGCGCGTGGAATTTCAGGCGGTCCATTTCGAATACCTGCCGGCCCGGCCCGTGCTCCGGGACATCACCTTCACCGCCGAGCCGGGACAAACCGTGGCGCTGGTCGGGCACACCGGCGGCGGCAAAACGACGCTCGTGGGCTTGTTGCAGAAATTTTATCTGCCCACCGGCGGGTGCGTGCGGGTGGATGGCGCGGACCTGAACGCGGTCACCAGCGATTCGTTGCGCTCCCAGATGGGCAGTGTGCAGCAGAATAATTTCCTGTTCTCCGGCACGGTGCTGGACAACATCCGGTTCGCCCGGCCCGGCGCAACCGAAGCCGACGTGCGGGCGACGCTGGCGGCGCTGGATTGCGCCGATCTGATCGACGCGCTGCCGCAGGGATTGCACTCACCGGTGTCCGAGCGCGGCGCGGCGCTGTCGTTCGGCCAGCGGCAACTGGTGTGTTTCGCGCGCGCGCTGCTGGCGAACCCGCGCATTGTGGTGCTCGACGAGGCGACCAGCGCGATTGACACGGTCACCGAGGCGCGATTGCAGCGGGCGCTGGAAATTTTGCTGCGCGGCCGGACATCGTTTGTGGTGGCGCACCGCCTGAGCACCATCCGGAAGGCGGATCTGGTGCTGGTGCTGGACCAGGGCCGGATTGTGGAACGCGGCACGCATGAAAGTTTGTTGCGGCAGGACGGGGTTTACGCCCGGCTGCACCGGGAATTTGTCAGCGCCCGCCCGGCGGGAATGTTGTAGCGGCGCCTCTGCGAGCGCCGCATACGTATTTCACCTTCTAAAGAAAAATGCGGCGGTCACAGACCGCCGCTACAATCGAAAAGGTCGCTTTTAGTGATGCCAGCCGCCACCGCGGGGACCACCACCATGAAACCCGCCATCGTGACCGCCACCGTGCCAGCCGCCGCCCCAGCCAAATGAAACCGACACCGCCGGGTAAGGATAATAATAACCAGGATAATAGCCGTAGTACGGATTGTGGTAGTAAAGCCAGTTGTTATAATAATAGGTCTGCGTGTCGGGAACGACATAGACTGACGAGGTTGGAACCGATTGAACATAAGTCACCGCCGGCTGCGAAGGGGTTGTGGTTTGAGGGGTGTTGGCGTCCGCATTGTACGACTGTGAAGTGGCGGCGGCGGTTGACGCGGGCTGCGCCGACTGCGAGCGCTGGTTGATCATGGCGTTGATGACGTCGGAGGAAATGCCCTGCTGCTTCAAATAGATGATCTGGGCCGCATTCAGTCCATAGTTGTTTCCCGAATTCTGGACGTAACTGATGATGACGCTGTCGCTGACTTTTGCCTGCGAAAGTTGCAGGACCTCCGGCACACCGTAGGACAATTGCGGCACGGCCTGAACGGCGGCTGCCGGCGGGGCGGCGGTGGTCGTGGAAGTTGGAGCATTCTGCGCCACGGCGTTGCCCGCGGTCAAAGCCAGTACCGCCAGGGCTACAACGGTCAGTGGAAGCGTTTGAAGGTTTCGAGTTTTCATAGAATCAATAGATTTGACACCTGAACCGGTCAATGAGTTCAACACCGGAAGGTGGTGCGAGTTGCAATGACTGTCAAATGGCACCTGCTTAACCACAAAACAACCAAGGAACGGATTATAACCGCCAAGACGCCAGGGTTTGGAATTCTTCCATTTCGGGACTCGGCGTGCCTGGCGCCTTGGCGGTTTCCTGACTCAGGTTTTTTCCCGTCGGCGGAACGCTCGCTCGCGCCGCTTGGTTTCGTCGCTTAATAATTCCTCGGCTGACCAGCCGTGGCGCTGCGCCAGTTCCGTCAGCTCAAAAAGCTCCGTGGCCAAAGCCGTTTTGCCTGTTTTTTTCCGGTAGGGACGGGCGGCTGCATGTCCGGGATTGGTTTTGGCTGCGCGGCCGCGCAGCCCTACCGGGTGGTGGCCGGCGGCAAAGATTTTGCGCGCTTTTTTCACCAGTTTTTCGGCGCGCAGCAGCGCGGGCAGATGTTTCGGGATGCCGTCGAAGGCCGAGGCGCGTTCGTGCCGCGTCCCCTTTTTCTCGGCGCGTTTGATGGTTTCCCAGTTCGCCCAGACTTCATCCACGCTTTTGACCTTGGTCCGGCCGAAGACGTGCGGATGGCGGCGCACCAGTTTTTCCACAATCAACCGGCAGACCTTTTCAAAATCAAACGCGCCGCGTTCGCGCGCCAGCTGGCAATGAAAGACCACCTGCAACAGCAGGTCGCCGAGTTCCTCGGCCATTTCGTGGTCGTCCTCCGCCTCAATGGCGTCAATCAATTCATAGACCTCCTCGATGGCGTGGCGCCGCAGCGTCCGGTGGCTTTGTTCGCGGTCCCACGGGCAGCCCGTGGGCGAGCGCAGCCGGGCCATGACCTTGAGTAAGTCTCCTATCGCCGGACGTTTTTTCATTTGGAAAAACATCCAACGTCCAACATCGAACATCCAACATCCAATGAACCGGAACGACGGCAAGCCGCAGCTTTGGGCGTTGGAGGTTGGTTGTTGGTTGTTGGATGTTTCATTTAGAGAATCACCAGGTCATCCCGGTGGACGAGTTCCTCCTTTGGCAATTGGCGGGCGCGGACGGCGGCCGAATCGAACCGGGTGATGCCGCGGGCGAATTCCGTCCCGTTCAAATCGCAAATCCGCACCACGTCGCCGGCGGCGAATTCGCCTTCGCAGCGCGCGACGCCCGGCGGCAGCAGGCTCCTGCCCTTCTCGCGCAACGCCAGTTTCGCGCCGTCATCCACGATCAACGCACCCTGGGGGTGATGAAAAAACGCAATCCAGCGCTTGCGCCCCTGCAACTTCACCGGTTGGGCGACAAATATTGTGCCTTCGTCCTCGCCGCCCAGAATTTTGGCGAGCACCTGCTTTTTTTTGCCCGAGGCGATGACGAGCGGGATGCCGGAACGCACCACGATCTTCGCCGCTGCGATTTTCGATTTCATGCCGCCGACGGCGGTGTCGCTGTCCGTGCCCCCGGCGAGTTTTTCAATCGCGGCATCGATGTGTTCAATAACGGAAATGGTCTTGGGGTCGGCCTTGCCGAAATTTTCGATGACGCCGTCCACGGTCGTGAGAATCACCAGCAAATCGGCGGGCAACAACGACGCGACCAGCGCGGACAATTTGTCGTTGTCGCCGAATTTGAGTTCGTCGAATGAGACCGCGTCGTTTTCGTTGATGATGGGCACGACGCCGCGGTTGAGCAGCGTGACGAGCGTGTTGCGGGCGTTGAGATGGCGTTCGTGATGTTCGAGGTCGTCGTGCGTGAGCAGCACCTGCGCGACGCGCAGCCCGTGCGCGGCGAAAAGTTTTTCGTAAAGGGTCATGAGCTGCGACTGGCCGACGGCGGCACAGGCCGAGAGCGCGGACAGCTCGGTCGGCCGCTTTTCATAGCCGAGGGCGCCCATGCCCGCGCCGACCGCGCCGGAGGTGACGAGCACGATTTCCCGGCCGGCCTTGCGTTGCCCGGCGATTTGGGCGACGAGCTGTTCGAGTTGCGCGGGGTCGGGCTGCTTGTGGCGGTCCGTGAGCACGCCCGTGCCAAATTTTACCACGATGCGGGCGGCGGTTTTGAGCGGGTCACGATGCACGCGCCGAGGTTAAAAGAGATTTCGCGCGCGGAAAATGCAAAAATGGCGGCTGATTTCAGGGGGCGAGCAGTTGCCGGATGCCCGGATCCGGATTGTTGCGGTCCTGCAGCGAGCCAAAGAAATCGCCGCTGCGCAACGCGATGAACGCCGCCAGCCCGCCCAGGTCGGCGGGAGACTTCACACCCTTCAGCACGCAGTTTTGGATGTCAATTTTTTGGGTGCGATTGTTCCGTTGATCCTTCAGGTCAATGTATCGGGCCGTGCCGATGGAGACATTGAGCACGTCGATGCCGGTGAAGGTCAGGCGGGTTTGTTTTGTGAACGCCCGGCCGGCCGTGCCGCCGTGTTTTTTCTGCGGCGCCGTCAGGCCGAGGGAAAAGACATTGGTCTGACCGGCCTGGTTTTTGACGATGTCAATCTCGCCGAGATTGAAACGCATCAGGGTGAGATGCAGTTCGTGTTTGGCGAGCGCGGCGGGGTCGTATTCCGCGTGGATTTCCCGGATGTTGAGAAACGGCGTGCCGGCGAAAGCCGGCGGATTGTAAAGCCGGAGATCCTGGATGGTTACGGTCGGTTCCGCCAGGCCGAGCGAGAAGCTTCCCATCTCCGCGTCCATGCCGGTTTGGGCGTAAATCTGGTGTTCGAGGTAAACCCGCAGGATCGCATTGCGCGCCAGCAACAGGATGACCACCAGGGCCACCACCAGCAGGACCAGCCGGAACAGCCACTTGAAAATGAATTTAATCATTTACGATTTGCGATATACGATTTACGAGCCGTATGGCATGACGAATCAAATCGTAAATCACAAGGCCACGTCCTCGGGCCGGACTTCAAGGCACTCGTCCTGGTCCTCCCAGATGATGGTCGGATAAAGATTCAGCAACTTCGGCGCGAGTTCGCGGCCGGCGCGAGAGAGAAACCGCTCGGCCTCCTTGGCCGCGTTCTCGTAGGCGGCATCGTAATGGCTGACGCGCCGGCGTTCGCGGTCGTCCCAATGCGCGACGGCATGGACGGGTTCGTATTGTTTCGACCAGACATCGAGTTCGGCGCGGACCTCTTCGGCCAGTTCTTCGAACGGCACGAGCGTTTCGTTGCAATGCTGGCAGATGAGGCCGGATTCGCGCACATCGCGGGTGAGCAACGGCAGGAACGGGGCGCGGCAGCACGGCGATTCCGCATAGGCCGCCGGCGGCGTGGCCAGCCGCTTGAACCAGATTTGGCGGTTGTGCGCCAGTTGCGCCGCCAGCCGGTACGCGCCGACGAGCGGATGCGACAGCCGCCACGCCCGGCCTTCGAGCTGGCCGAGGGTCTGGGCGAGCCAGCGCGCGAGCGTCAGGTCGTCCCATTCCTCGAACGGCCGGCCGTATTCCTGCCAGAGCCGGTCGAGCGGCGAATCCGATTCAAATGCCATCACGAACAGGATGGCGCGGGAAAAAAGTTTTGTCGAGCGGCGTTGCAACCGGCACACTGGCTGGCGGTCTCAGGTTTTCCACGCCGGCGAAGCGGGGAATGCCTTTTGACATTATCCACGCTCAACGCGTGAACATTTTTGCCGGTGGATTGTCTTTCTATTGCACGCGTCAAGATATTGTGAATCGCAGATGGCATGATGAGGACAGATGGTTTGGAACCGTAAAGTGTTTGGAATGGAACGTTTACGAGGCAAAAGTATTTTTTGTTGGCGTGACTGCCGGTTGAATGTTCTTCCGGTTGTCGCCGGCTTTTGTCTCACCCTGCTGTGGCTGGCCGTGGCGTCGGCCCGCGCGGCAACCTTCACCGCTTCGCTGGATGACGACACGCTGACGCTCGGCCAGAGCACGACGTTGTCGCTCACCTTTGAAGGCGGCCAGCCCAAAAACGTGCCGACGCCGAGCGTCCCGGGTCTGCAATTCAGCCAGGCGGGCACCTCACAGAATGTCAGTTGGGTGAACGGCTCAATGAGTTCAACCGTGACGGTGGCCTTCTCCGTCACGCCGCAGCGCACGGGTGAATTCGCCATCCCCGCCATGTTGGTGGACGTGGACGGCCAACCGCTGACCTGCCCCTCATTGTCGTTGAAGGTGGTGCAACCCGGCGCGGCGTCGGCGGCGCAGATCGATTCCGGCTCGCAAATTGCCTTTATGAAACTTGCCCTGCCGGAAGACAAGGTTTACGCGGGCGAAGTGGTCACCGCCAATCTGGACCTTTATCTGCGCGATGACGTGCGTAATTTCGGCAATTTTCAATTCACCGCCATGCCCGCCGACGGATTCACCGTGGGCAAAATCCGCGAGAGCCAGCCGCGCCGCGAACAAATCGGCAGCCGGGTTTATACCGTGGTCCCGGTTGCCATCGCCCTGACGGCCACCCGGACGGGCCCGCTCAGCCTTGGCCCCTTGAGCGCCAACCTGGTTCTGGTGGTTTCCGCACCGAGCCAGCCGAACGATCCGTTTCTCCAGCAATTTGGCATTCGGGATCCCTTTGGAAACATGGGTGGAACGCAACAACAAATCTCGCTGGCCACCGGGACGGCGACGGTGAATTCGCTGCCGTTGCCGGCAACGGCTGTGCCCTCGAATTTCAACGGCGCGATTGGTCAGTACACCATGACCGTCACCGCCGGGCCGACCAATGTCGCGGTCGGCGATCCCATCACTGTGCGCATACAAATTTCCGGCCGGGGCGATCTCGGGTTGCTCACCCTGCCCCCGCAGCCGGCCTGGCATGACTTTACCATTTATCCGCCCACGTCGAAGGTGGCGACCACTGATGCGCTGGGTCTGGAAGGCGCCAAGACGTTTGAACAGATTGTCGCGCCGCAAAACACGGATGTGCACGAACTGCCGGTTTTTTCCTTCAGCTATTTTGACCCGGACACCGGCGGCTATCGCACGCTGACGGAGCCGTCCGTGGCGCTGGCGGTCCGTTCCGCGGGGGCGACCCCCGCGCCAACCGTGGCGGCCGCTCCGACCGCCAACCCGCAAAATCCGCCGGCGCTGGAGGACATTTTGCCGATCCAGCAGGAACTGGGCGCACTCACCCGGGCCGGTTTGCCGCTGATGACGCGCCCGGCATTTCTCGCCCTGCAGAGCCTGCCCATGCTGGCGTTTCTCGCCGCCCTGATCTGGCGCCAACGCACGGACAAGCTGGCCAACAATCCGCGGTTGCGACGGCAGCGGCAGGTCGCGCAACTGGTCCGTGACGGATTGGGTGACCTGGGCCAATTCGCGGCCGAAAACAAGTCCGAAGAATTTTTCGCCCTGCTTTACCGGCTGTTGCAGGAGCAACTAGGCGAACGGCTTGACTGTCCGGCCGGCGCCATCACCGGGGCCGAGGTGGATGCGCGGCTCAGTCACCTGGGCCTCAGCGCGTCCGCCCGGGAATCGCTGCACGAACTCTTTCAGCTCTGCAACCAGGCGCGCTACGCGCCGGTGCGCGGCGCCAGTGAACTGGATTCGGTGGCCGCGCGGTTTGAAAAACTCATCGGCCCATTGCAGGAGTTGAAGACATGAACACCCGGTGCAGGACCGGCGTCGCGCCGGTCTCCATTTTTAAAAGTCAGGGACAGCCGCGACGGCGGTGCGGCGAAGAGTGCGCGTCATCGCGGGCGGAGCGCCCCATCCCGGTCCGGCGTGTGGGTGTCATGCGGCCGATTGGGAAAACGGCGCTGCTGTTTTTATTGGCGCTGGTCTTGGGCGGGAAGGCATTTGCGGCGGATGTCCCGGCGGAATTTAGCGCGGCGAACAAACTTTACGCCGAAGGCAAATTTGCCGCCGCCGCCGGCGCTTACGAAAAGATTCTGCAAGCCGGCGCCGTTTCCCCGGCGCTCTGGTTCAATTACGGCAATGCGGAATTCAAACTGGGCCAACCGGGCCGGGCCATCGCGGCGTACCGGCGGGCGGAACGACTGGCGCCGCGCGATGCCGAAGTGCGGGCGAATCTGGATTTCGTGCGCAAACAGGTGGAAGGCCCGACCTTGCGTGAAAGCCGCTGGCAGGACTGGCTCGGCACCCTGACGCTCAATGAGTGGACCGTGCTGGCGGCGGGCGCCTTTTGGCTGGCCTTCCTCCTTTTCGCCGCACGGCAGCTTCGTCCCGCCTGGCGGCCCTGGCTGCGCGGCCTGACTTTCGGCGTGGTGGCGCTCGCCATTTTGTTCTGCGCCGGCCTGGGCGCGGCGGCGACAATGCATTTTTCAAAAACAACCGCGGTGGTCATTGAACCGTCGGCAACGGCGCGCAGCGGGCCGTTTGCCGAGGCACAGGATGCGTTTCAGGCGCATGACGGCGAGGAACTGGCCGTGCTCGACCGTCGGGATAACTGGCTGCAGGTGACTGACGGTTCCGGCCGGATCGGCTGGCTGCCGGCCAGCCAGGTGGAGGTTCTGCCTGGTGTGTAATGGGTGGGACGTGTCACTCCGTGCGCGCCGTTTTTGCATTCGCACGCGGTGGGCAGAGGACTGCCCGCCCTGCCCAAAAATTTTGTTGAACACGGTCGTAAAATCTGTTGTCCATCGGTAACCAATCACTTGATAAAAAATGAATACGGGAATCTCAGCCATCAACGATGCGGTCAAGGAGGCGGGCGCCTTCACGCATCCATTGTTCAATGAACTCGGCAAGGTCATCGTCGGCCAGAATTATCTGACCGAACGGCTGGTCATCGGCCTGCTGGCGAACGGCCACGTGCTGCTCGAAGGCGTGCCCGGCCTGGCCAAAACCCTTGCCGTGAAATCGCTCGCCGCCTGCATCCACGTCAAATTCTCGCGGCTGCAATTCACGCCCGACATGCTGCCGGCCGACGTTATTGGCACGCAGATTTACAATCCGCAATCGGGCGGCTTCAGCACGCGCAAAGGGCCGATTTTTGCGAACCTGATCCTGGCGGACGAAATCAATCGCGCGCCGGCCAAGGTGCAAAGCGCGTTGCTCGAGGCGATGCAGGAGAAACAGGTCACCATTGGTGATCAAACGTTCAAACTGGAGGAGCCTTTCCTCGTGCTGGCCACGCAAAATCCGATTGAGCAGGAGGGCACCTATCCCTTGCCGGAAGCGCAGGTGGACCGGTTCATGTTAAAATTGAAAATCGGCTATCCGACGCGCGACGAGGAGAGGAAGATTTTGGACATGATGGCCAAAACCTCCGGCACGCCCGTTGCGGGCGTGGTGGTGGAGCCGAAGGACATCCTCAAGGCGCGCGAAGTCATCAACGACATTTACGTGGACGACAAGGTGAAGGATTACATCGTGGACCTGGTCTGCGCCACGCGCGAGCCGGACAAGTACAAGATTCAGGTCCGTGATTTCATCCAGCTCGGCGCGTCGCCGCGCGCGACCATCAACCTGACGCTGGCGGCCAAGGCCTATGCGTTTTTGAAGGGCCGCGGCTACGTGACGCCGCAGGACGTGAAAAGCATCGGCATGGACGTGTTGCGCCACCGCGTGGCCATCACCTACGAGGCTGAGGCTGAGGAGAAAACCAGTGAAATCATCATCCAGAAAATTTTTGATGAACTGCCGGTGCCGTGATGATCGAAGCCGCTGAAAATGAATTGGTTGTCATGGGCCGGTACCGGCAAACCAGCCGCGAAGTCAGGCTGCGGACGGAGGCCGCGGCCGCCTTGCTGAGTTTAATGACTCAAGCCCGTGCCGACGGCGTGGCCATCATTCCCATTTCCGGCTTTCGCACCGTCGCGTACCAGGAATCGCTTTTTCAGAGAGCGGTGGCGAAATACGGTTCCGAAGACGCGGCGGTTCGCTGGGTGGCGCGTCCCGGCCATTCGGAACATCACACCGGTTTGGCGGTGGACCTGGGTGACGGGAACGAGCCGGCCTGCGATGTTGAACCCCCATTTGAAGAAACACGCGCGTCCCGGTGGCTGCAAGCGAACGCTGCCCGGTTTGGTTTTGAATTGTCCTATCCGCGAAATAATCCGCGCGGCGTTCATTACGAACCCTGGCACTGGCGATTCGTCGGCACGCCGGAGGCAAAACAGGTTTTTCTGAAATGATCCCTCGCGAGATTCTCAAAAAAATCCGGCAGATCGAACTGCGCACGAACCGCGGCGTGAGCGCGCCCGCAAGTCTTGGCTCTGCCCGAATCCCAACGGGATTCTGTCTCAAAGCCCAGGGTTGCGAGGAACGAGCTACCTTGGGGCATCGTTCCGCCAGCATCACCAACCGCAACGCGGTTGCGGCCATTCCGTTTCCGTCCGCCACGCGTGGGATTTGCCACAACCCCGTTGGGGTTGGTGAAAATTTAATTCCGTTCACCCAGGGTAGCTCCTGCATCGCAACCCTGGGCTATATGCCTGAATCCCGTTGGGATTCATTGCTGGCGGCGAACTCCGCCCGTGCGGAATTCTTCATTCTGCATTCTTCCTTCATCATTTCCCCATGATCCCCCGCGAGATTCTCAAAAAAATCCGGCAGATCGAGCTGCGCACGAACCGGCTCGTGACCGAAACGCTCGCGGGCCAGTACCATTCCGTCTTCAAAGGCCAGGGCATGAATTTTGACGAGGTGCGCGAATACCAGCCCGGCGACGACGTGCGCGCGATTGACTGGAACGTCACCGCGCGGATGAACCATCCGTTCATCAAAAAGTTTGTCGAGGAACGCGAATTGACGGTGATGCTGGTGGTCGACGTCAGCGGTTCCGGCCTGTTCGGTTCACGCGAGCAATCCAAGCGCGAACTGGCCGCCGAAATTGCGTCCGTGCTGGCGTTTTCCGCCATCCGCAACAACGACAAGGTGGGTCTGCTGCTGTTCACCGACGAGGTGGAGCACTTCATTCCGCCGCGGAAAGGCCGCAGCCATGTGCTGCGCGTCATCCGCGAGGTTTTATATTTCGAGCCGAAGCGGCGCGGGACGGACCTGGCGCACGCGCTGGAATTCATGGGCCGGGTTTTGCCGCACAAGGCCATTGTGGCGGTGATTTCAGATTTCATCTCCAATGCCGGCGGCGGGTTGCCGCCGCCGCCGATTCAAACCGCCTTGCGCCAGGCGAATCGCCGCCACGACGTCGTGGCGGTGCATGTGACGGACCGCTACGAACTGGGGCTGCCGGCGCTGGGCCGGTTGATTTTGGAGGACGCCGAGACGGGCGAAATTGTGGAGGTCAACACCGCCCACGCCGCGAGCCGCGCCGCGTTCGCCTTGCGGCAGGAAAAGCAACGCGCCGAGATTGCGCGGCAACTGCGTTCGTCGGGCATAGACACCATTCAACTTCATACCGCCGAACCTTACTCGGCGGCACTCGGAAGGTTTTTTGAGAATCGCGAAAAGCGGAGGTTGCGGGCGTGAGTCCAAAGTCGGACAAGGTTTGGACTGCGCTGACCGGGCGCAGCGGCGGCGGCACTTTGCCCCGTGGCCAAAAGCGGCGTCGCGCTACGCTTGCCGCCGCAGTCCAGATGGCGCCAGTGGCTTCGAATCTCAATGACATCCATGACATCAAACCGCCGGTGGTTATTCCGAATGGCTGGGAATGGCTCTGGCTGGCACCCGGCGTCCTCGCGGGAGCGGCACTTTTGTTTGCGCTGTGGAAATGGTGGCAATACCGGCGCGCGAATGTTCCCGTGGTGCCGCCGGTGCCGGCGCATGTGCGCGCGAAACAAAAGCTCCAGGAAGCGCTCGGATTGCTCGCGCAGCCAAAACCGTTTTGCATCCTGGTTTCTGACACCATCCGGGCCTACCTCGAGGAACAGTTTGATTTTCGCGCGCCGGAGCGCACCACCGAGGAATTCCTGCATGAATTGCAGGTGACGGATTTGTTGTTGCCGGAACAAAAGGAAAGCCTGGGCAAATTTCTCGAAAGCTGCGACCTCGTGAAATTTGCCAAATATGAGCCACGCGAACCCGAATTGCAGGAGCTGCATAATTCCGCCGTTCGATTGGTGGAAGAGACGGAACCAGCGGAAGTCCAAAGTCCGGAGCCCAACGTCCAAAATCAGATGGCGCCCGCATGACCTTCGCTCAACCCTATTATCTGCTGTTGCTGTTGCTGCTGCCGTTGCTGGCGTGGCTGAAAGGACAGCGCGGTTCACCGCCGGCGTTTCTTTATTCGTCGGTGCGGCTGGTGGCGGGATTGACCCGGGTGCGCCGGTCGCGGTCGGGTGCGTTCCTGGCGGCGTTGCGCTGGCTGGCGCTGGCGCTGTTCATTGTCGCGCTGGCACAGCCGCGTCTGGTGAAAAGCACGACGGAAGTGAAGGCCAGCGGCATTGACATCGTGGTCGCGCTCGATTTATCCGGCAGCATGAACACGCCGGACTACGAGGTGAATGGCCGGCGCATCAGCCGGTTTAACCTGGCCAAATCCGTCCTGGAAAAGTTTGTGGCGGAGCGGCCGGACGACCGCATCGGTCTGGTGGTGTTTGCCGCCCGGGCGTTCCTCGCCTCGCCGCTGACCCTGGATCACGACTTTTTGCTGGATAACATCGACCGGCTGGAAATCGGCACCATCAATTCGGACGCCACGGCCATCGGCGACGGTCTGGTCACGGCGCTGAACCAGCTGCGGGATCTGAAGGCGAAGAGCAAAATCATCGTGCTGATGACCGATGGCGCGAACAATTCCGGTCAGATAGACCCGAACACCGCGGCGGCGGCGGCGGCGGCGCTGCAGGTCAAAATTTTCACCATTGGCCTGGGCAACCGCGAACTGGTCCAGGCCATGGGATTGCCGCCCGGTTTTTTGCCGGATGACGATGCGTTGGGACAAATTTCGCAAACGACCGGCGGAACGTTTTATCGGGCCGAGAATTCTCAAAAACTCCGGCAAATTTATGCGGAAATCAACCGGCTGGAAAAAACCGAGGCGGTGGTCAACAAATTCACGCAATACCGGGAACTGTTTCCGTGGGCGGTGTCCCTGGGGCTGGTGCTGTTGCTGGCCGAGTTGATTTTGGGTCAGACCTGGTTGCGGAGGCTGCCATGAAATTTACGATTTGATCATGCAATTCGGAAACAAAGATTTTCTCTGGCTGCTGCTGGCGTTGCCGGCGCTGGTGCTGTTTTTCTGGCGGGCATCGCGCCGGCGTCAGCAATTGCTAGCGCAGTTCATTCAGGCCCGGTTGTTGTCCGCGTTGACCATCGGCGTTTCGCCGGCGCGACGGAAAATCCGGTTTGGCTGCCTGGTTACGGCCGTGGCGCTGTTGATTATCGCGCTGGGCCGGCCGCAATATGGTTTTGATTTGCAAAAGGTGGAACAACGCGGTCTGGACATCGTGGTCGCCATCGATACGTCCAAAAGCATGCTGGCCGAGGATATCGCGCCGAACCGGCTTGAACGGGCCAAGCTGGCCGCACTGGATCTGATGCAGCGGTCGAAATCGGACCGGCTGGGCCTGGTGGCATTTGCGGGCGACGCCTTTATGGAATGCCCGCTCACCTTCGACAATACGGCCTTTCAACAATGCGTTCAGGCACTAAACGTCAATACGCTGCCGCAAGGCGGCACCGCCATTGCCACCGCCATCCAGACGGCGCAGGCGGCGTTCAAGGAAGGCGACCATTTCAAGGTGCTGGTGCTGTTCACTGATGGCGAGGACAATGTCAATTCGGGTGAGGCTCTCGCCGCGGCCCAGGACGCGGCCCGGGCCGGGCTGAAAATTTTCACGGTCGGGATTGGAACCGCGACCGGCACCCTGTTGCGGATCACCGATGCGAACGGCAATTCGGATTACATCCGGGATCCGGACGGCAACGTGGTGAAGTCCCATTTGAACGAAACCCTGCTCCAGCAGATTGCCGCCGCGACCGGAGGTTTTTATCTCCCGCTGCGGGGAGCGAATACGATGCAAACCATTTGCGCCAGAGGCCTGGCGCCGCTGCCCAGGGTGGAAGGCGAGGAACGGCTCGTGCGCCGTTATCACGAGCAGTATCGGTGGCCGCTGGCGGCCGCGGTTTTGCTGTTGTTGACGGAAATGTTTTTGCCGGAACGGAAGCGGCCCGCTGTCCAAGGGCCATCGTCCAAAGTCAAAGCGCCGGCGGTTGCGGCGCTGGTTGGAATCCTGTTCCTGCCCATGGACGCCCCGGCGTCGCCCTCGTCGGCGCTGCGTGAATACAATGCGGGCCATTACACAAACGCGCTGCAGGAATTTGAACGGCTGGCCCGGTCGAATACGAATGACCTGCGGCTGGTTTTCAACGCGGGCGCGGCGGCGTATCGCGCGACCAATTTTGACGCGGCGCTGACCGATTTTCAGCTGGCGACCTGGTCGCAGGATTTAAAGCTGCAAGAGCAGGCGTATTACAATCTGGGCAATACGCTGTATCGCCAGGGCGAACTTAAATTCGAACCCGAGACCGGAAGCCTGGATGCGATGGAGGCAACCTGGCAACAAGCGCTCAAGAGTTATGCGCATGCGGCGGAACTGAACACGAACGATGCGGACGCCGCCGACAACCTGGCTTTTGTGAAGCAGCAGATGGGCTTGATCGCCCAGCTTCGCGAAGCGATGCGCCGGGCGAAGGTCGCGGCGGACGACGCAGTCCGGCGGAATGAATACCATCGCGCATTGGAAATCATGGAAAGCCTGAACAATCCGATTGCCGCCAAAAAATTTCAGGATTACATCAAAAAATTGAAGGACATTGATGCGATTGTCACTCCTCCTCAGCGTTAGCCTGCTGCTGGCCGGGCAGGCCGCGCACGCCCAGTCCGCCGATGATTATTTCAACGGCGGCGCGCAGGCCTATATTTCCAACAATATTCCCCAGGCATTGGGGGCGGTGCAAGCGGGGCTGAAACAATATCCCGATGATGCGAAGCTGAAAAAGCTGTATGCATTGCTCAAGCAGCAGCAGCAATCGCAAAATAATCAGTCACAACCGAACCAGCAGCAGTCGCAATCGCAGCAATCCAGCAGCCAGCAAAACCAGCAGCCGCAAAACCAACAACCGTCCCAATCGAATTCACAACCGCAAAAGCAGAACGAACAGAAACCGTCCGACCAGAAAAACAACGGGCAACCCAATCAGCCGCAACCGCAAAAATCAGATGAACCGCAGGGCGGCGGGCAACCGGAAAATCAAAACGGCCAGGGTCAGCCGCCGGCGGCCGGGCAAATGACACCGGCGGAGGCCAGGCGGATGCTGGACGCGCAGAAGGGCGACGAACAATTTCTGCAGCTAAAACCCCAGGGAAAACCGCAGAACAACCGGCAGTCCATCAAAGACTGGTAATCGGCGCCTTACCCCAACCGGTTCACTCAGACTTTTTTCGGCAGGCGGAATTCCACTTTGACAAATGTAATCGCAGGTGTTACTTATATGTCAATCGCATTTTATGAGAACCAGTTGTCGTTTTGCCATGGCGGTTCACGTGCTGGCGGTCCTTGCTTACAAGGAGGGTGACCGGGTTACGTCCGCCTTTCTGGCTGGCAGCGTCAACACCAACCCCGTCATTATCCGGCGGCTCCTGCTGTCCTTGCAGCGGGCCAGACTGGTGGAAACCTGCAAGGGAGCCGGGTCCGGTTCCCGGCTGAGCCGTTCGCCGGGGCGCATCAATCTGGCGCAAGTTTATCGGGCGGTTGAAGAGGTCGAACCCTTTGCCACGCCGGCGCGAAAGCCCAACGAAGCCTGTCCGGTGGGCCATTGCATCCGGAAGGCATTGAACCGGATTTTCGGGTCCGCGCAGATAGCCATGGAACGGGACCTGGAGAAGACCAATCTGGCCGATGTCATCAACGAGGTGAAGGCCTCCGGCGCCTGCCCCCCCAAAAAAGCCGGTTGACAATCTCTTTTTTTTGAACAACTATGTAACATTAGTTGTTACATATGATGGAAAGGTCGTGGAAACATGAAAACCACAGTTGAAATCAGTGAAACAAACTTCGAGGCTGAGGTCCTGAAATCCGGCCAGCCGGTCCTCGTGGATTTTTGGGCCGAATGGTGCGGGCCGTGCAAGATGCTTGCGCCCCTGCTCGATGAAATTGCCGCCGAGCAGGGCGGCCGGGTGAAGGTCGCCAGGGTCAACGTGGACGACCAACCCGCCCTGGCCGCCCGGTTTGGCATCCATTCCATTCCGACCCTGCTTTACTTTGCCGATGGCGAACTGCGCCACCAAACGGTGGGGGTGGTTGGCAAGAAAACCATTGTGTCCAAACTGGAGGAGATTGCCGTGACGGCATGAGAAGGGAGAAAAACGGATGAAAAACACATTCGAACGGATATACCGGTCGCGGACGGGCAAACTGGTGCCTTCCCGCCTTCGCTTGATGAGTCCGCGTTCATCGCGGCGACTACGCGGTTCGGCGGCGCCGTCAGTCACCAAGGTTTCACCGGTGGCGCCGGCGGCCCGGCAAACCGCACCGGCGGAACCCCTGCCGGACGATTTGCCGCATGGTGATGTTTTGCAGCTTTATCTCCGCGAGATCGGCCAGGTAAAGTTGCTCACGCCCCAGGAAGAAATTGCGCTGGCCAAACGGATCAAGCGGGGTGACCGGCAGGCGCGCGAACACATGATCAAGGCCAACCTGCGGTTGGTGGTGAAGATCGCCCGCGAGTATGAGGGGATGGGATTGCCGCTGCTCGACCTGATCAATGAAGGCAACATCGGTTTGATGAAGGGCGTTGAACGGTTCGACCCCCGGAAAGGGGCCAAGCTTTCCACCTACGCCTCCTGGTGGATCAAGCAGAGCATCAAGCGCGCGCTGTCCAATCAGGGCAAGACCATCCGTCTGCCCGTGCATGTGGTTGATAAGATGGCCCATCTCCGGCGGGCGGAAATCAAATTGCGCGAAACCCTGGATCGCGACCCAACCGATGAAGAATTGGCGCATGAACTGGATATGGATCCCCGGCGCGTGCGGCAATATCGTCAGGCGTCCAAAGCGCCGGTTTCCCTGGACGCCCCCATCGGTGATGATGCGTCGGAGCGCATTTCCGAAGTTGTGGCGGATCCCAACGCGGCGGCGCCGTTTGACCGGCTCGTCCAGGAGACCGACACCGAACTGGTGCGGGAGGTTCTGACCACGCTTGACGAGCGGGAAAACGCGATTCTGGCCCTGCGTTTTGGGCTGCGTGACGGCCGGGAACGGACTTTGGAGGAAGTCGGCGAGCGGATGGGAGTGACGCGCGAGCGCATCCGGCAGATTCAAGCGCAGGCGCTGAAGAAATTGCGGGCGAAGATGGAGGAACGGGATCAACCCGCTGACGAAGAAGCGATGGAAGAAACTGCCGCGCTGGCGGTGGCCGTGTAAACGGCTGGCTGGAGAATTCCCGCGCCCGGCAAAATGCCGCGCGCAGCCAATGGGCAAATGATGGCGTACGGTACCGGCTTACTGGCTGTTGGGCGGCGCGGTTGGTTTTTGGGGAGGCTCGGGGGCCGGTGTTGCGGGGAGCGCGGGGAGTTTTCGTTTAACCTGGTCAGATTCGTATTTGACCATGTTCTCCGTGCCCTTGAGCCTGGCCTGCGCATTCAACAAGTCCGCCATGTTGGCATTCGGATCGGCCTGTTTCTTCTGGTCGTAATCCGCCTGGGCCTTTTGCGCGGCCTCCTGATCTTGTTTCAACTGATCCTCGTATTTGTTCAGATTTTGCACATCGGGATCCTGGGCCATGGCCGCGGGAATGTTGAGGGGTTCCGCGCCGGACGGGCTGACCGGTCCGGGGGTGGAGGTGCCGGGAGTCGTGGTTGAACTGCGCGGAATGGCCGGAGTATCGAATCCAACACCCGAATCATGTTTGGCTTGTTCAAGATTGGCATCGTTCGCAGCCTGATGACTGTTATCGGAAACAGCGTTTGCATCCTGATTGGCGTGGGTGGTATCCGGCAGTTGACCGGCGTAATCATGACTGGCACCGGTGTCCGTGGCGTCAGCGAACAGGACGGGACTGGAGGCGGCGTCGCGGCTGGCGAACAATAAATTGCCGCCCTCGCGGTCGGCGGGGTTTTGGCTGAAGGCCGCGTGGGTGGACAGCATGATGAGGCTGGGGATGGACATGGATATGCGTCCGGCCAGCAGCATTTTTTTCAACAAAGACCGGTGGGAGGCTTCCAGGGAACCGGCCCCGAGCAGTCCGGAAAGGAGTGCCTTGCCTTGGGCCAGCAGGCCCGGCATGACGGTGGCGGCAACTTTCCGGCCTGTTTTCACGCTCCCGGCATCGAGCACCCAACATTGGCAGTCAACCCCGTTGCCTCGCCGCAACACATTGATGAGCTTGCGCTGGTGGCGGTTGGACAATCGCAATGAGCCATCCGTGGGCCGCAACCGGCCATCGCGCGACAAGGCGCCGCCCTGAATGAAAAATCCGAACCGTCCATTGGCATCCGCCAGGGCGGCGTCGCCGGCCTTCGGTTGCAGGAGAATGATTCCGGCCGCCCCAAATTCCCCCCCGGGATAAGGTGTGCCTGTTCCACTGCCGATGATTTGCCTCAATTGGTATTCGCCCAACGGCAGGTCGCCAAATGGCAGGAGGGGGTCGCGTCCGGGATTTTGGTTTTCCCGCGCCAGTTTGTCATCGGCCCGGCCGCAGACCGGGAAGGGCCCGGCGAGCCGTTGGCCCGCGGAATTTTCAATGCAAATCTGGCCGGCGTAATCGCGGTCGTCCGGAAGCCGGACGATTATTTTTATTTTATGCATGGCAACTCCTGTTTCAAAAACCACCCGGTTGATGCTGCCCCTCGCGCGCCGCAACCCTAAGGTCACGAGCCGATGAAGTCAAGAGGGGCGCCGCGGGCATTATTGGACCGGACCGGCAAACAAATGGCGGTAGCTGCGCAGTTGGTTCCGCTGGGAAAATTTCCTGGCTGCGACCGTTCTGGCGGTCCGGCCCAGACGCCGGCGCAAAGCGGGATTTGTCAAAAGGCGTTGCACCTGATGTGCTGCCGCCGTGGGATTGTTTCCGACGAAGGCGAAACCATTTTTTCCGTGAGAATTCAGCGCCCTGGCGACATCCTGGGCATTTGCAATCACGGGAATCCCCAAGGCCATGGCGTCAAGGCAACCCGGTGGAAAGCCCGACCATTCCGAGATCGACAGAAACACCTTGCACAATTTCAGGAACGGGGCCGGATTGGTTTGTGGTCCGGCAAACTGGATGTTCGTGATGGCCCGCGCCTGAAGATTTTCGAGCAGAACCGGCCAGTAGTCCGCCCGTTGAGGCTCCAGCCCGCCAACGAGGATCAGGGTTGCCCCATTCAATCGCTGGTTCAATTCCTGCATCAGGTCCATGAGAAATTCGATGGGTTTGCCCGGCGCGATCTGGCCGAGGGTGCCAATCACCAGATCCGGGTTGGTCTGGGATGGCAATATTGAGGACGCCGGTTCACCCGGCGCCGGTGTCGGAACGCCATCCGGAATCACCACCAACTTTCGGCGCCCCAAACGGACGCCGGGCGGCGCGCCCCCGGCGTGTTTGGCCACGAAATGATCCAGCCGCGCCCAGTAATCTTTTGCGGGAAAGGCAATGCGGCGCTGAAAGTGGGCGGCGTGTTCCATTTGAAAGAAGAGGGACGAATCCGGACTGACGTCCACGAGGCGGACCGGGCCGGGCGGCAGAATTTTCGCCAGCAGCAATTTGATGCGCGGCTCGACGTTCCAAAAGCAGATGCTTCGGACATTCAACCGTCCGAGAATGGAAAGAATGCGCTCGACGCGTTCGATATAATCGCCGGAGTTTTGCAGCGAAAAAACCGGGACCCCCGCTTTTTGCAATTCGTCCAGATGACCCTGCCCGTGCGCCGTTTGCAAAACGCAAAGCCATGACCGGGTTTCCGGCGAAAGCTGGCCGAGCAGGCGGGTCAAGGTGCGGGCCGCCTCACCGGTGTTCAAATCATTGGTGATAAACAGTGTTCCGTCGCGGCTCGCCAGCGGAGTATGGCGGCCGGGCCGTCCGTATTGTCCCAGCAAACACCAGAGCCGCGGCACCAGGTCGAAATCCGCCGGCTTCGTCATGAGGGTCCGCGACCGGCACTGAAGCGCCTGGGCAATGCCCCGCACGTAGGCGCCGGTGTCCGAGGAATCCTGAACCAGCACGGCACGTTCCGGAAGGATCTCACGATTTCCACCCGCATCGGCGGTCACAATGGGACAACCTGCCTGGATGGCTTCCAGCAGTGCCACGCTTAATCCCTCGTAGGCGCTCGTGTTTAAAAACACATCAAAGGCCGCGTAATATTTTTCCACATCCGGCACCGGTCCCGGGGCAATCAGGTCCGTGATGGTCTCCAACTCCAGGGCCAGCCGGCAGGTGGCGGTGTAAGCCTGGCGTCCATGGCCCCAATCATGATCCCATCCGCCCAAAATCATTAATTTGGCGGGACGAATCCGGCGGAGATGCGCGAGGACGCGAACGGCCCGCGTATAGACTTTTTGCGATTTGAATTCGCCGACCATGCCGATGATGAGGGTGTCGTCGGGGATGCCATACCGCTCTCGAATCTGCCGCCGGTTTTGGTGTTGTTCTTCCGGGGTAAACCAGCGTTGCAATTCATGCCGCAAAACGATCACCGGTTTGGGGCAGTTTGCCTCCCGCAGTTCCTGCGCCACGGCTTCTGATACGGCCACGATGAAGGGAACGTTCACATGTTTGAAAGCGGCGGGCGAATCCTGCCAGCCCGGCCGGGAATTTTGGATGACCGGAACCGTTTTGACGCCGCGTTCCCACAACTGCCGGAGCAGGTCAGCCTTGACCATGTGGGTGAACAGAACCGGTTCAGGTGAAGCGAGCACCTCCATGGCGACGGCATGCAACCTGGCCGGCAGGTCCAGCGAATTCAGCCGGTACAGCTTGAGATTGCCTGCGCCCGTAAAGCTATAGCTGGGTTGCGTCTGATGAAGGACAAATAATTTGCCGGATGAATTCCGGCGTTGCAGCCCATTGAGGGTTTCCAGAACGCTCCGCTCCGCCCCGCCGCGGGCCAGGCTCGGCAACAACACGTTGATATGGCTCGTCATCAGAAATTGCGGCGTGGCCGGCTGCCGATCCGCCGGTTTGTCCAGGGGTGCGGGCGGTGGTTGCGGCTTCACCGGCTCGCGGTTCACTTTGGGGTCTTGAAGTGAAAGCCCGTAATCTGAATAAAGCCGCGCCAGCGCGCTGCCCGCCGTTGGATTTTCCTTGTCGGGGGCGGCGGCGAACAGGCGTTGTCCCCGGTAAACGCCGCCATTTTCCTTGAGGGTGCGCCAGAACTCGTTGATCCAATGAATGGCAAACCAGTCCGAAGGCACCGGGTCGTGGCCCAGGGCCAGCGGCCGGATGGCGCCCCACCACGATTCCTGGTTCCAGATGCCGCCGCGGATGAAACGGGTCAGCTTCAACCGACGGACCGCCTGCGAAAGCACCTTGTTCGGCATGAGCCAGTCGGCATGTTCGCTGGCCTGGCGGGACACCTGCGCGTAAACCGATTTCATGAGGCGGCTGCGCGGCGGGCATTTGATGATGTTCCCGACGATGCCGACCCGGTGCGGCCGGAAAACATACGGCGTGGAAAAATTAAACGGACGCAGGCAGGTCACGTCCATGTCCACCCAATAGCCGCCCTTTTCGTGGAGCAGCTTGTAGCGGAACAAGTCGGAAAACGGCGAGCTGAAGCTGCCCCGGCCGACGCCGGTTTCCGGGTCGGTGTCCGCCTTTTTGATGATCTGCTTTTTCGGAATAATCTGATTGGCGTCTTCAATAATGACCTCCTTCGGCAAGGGCGTTTCAATTTTGTCATACACCCAGAGATGAAACTCATGTCCATGACGGAGAAACGACCGGAGGGTCAGCAATTCCAGCTTCGAAAGCGTCGAGCCGATCCACAGGCTGTGGACGACGCGATTGTCCGGCGATAAGGCGGCGGGGGGCGGTTGCGTTTCGATCAGGCGCTCCGCGTCGTCCCAGTTTTTCCAGCCGCGTTTGCCGATGCCGCCATTGATGAAATGGACAAATCTGGGGCGCGGTTTGGTGGAATTGCCCTGCAAAGAATAGCTTTGGTTGGGCAACAATTCATGTGCCTGCACGAGATTCCGTCGGGCGCGCGGCACGCCCAACCAGGGATCCACGATGAAATTAAACCCGGGCGGCAGGTTGGGGTGATTTTGCAGCTTCAACTCCCACACCGTGGCGGCCAGCGTGCCCTGGTCCCGCGCCTGCCAATAGGGATTTTTGAAGGCTGCCAGCGTGTTTTGGTGCCAGTGTTCCATGAATTCAGCGGCGGCCTCGTCAAAGACAAACACCCCGCCGTTCCAATGTTGCCACGTTTTATCGGTGATGTTCACACCGAATTGCCGGCGGATGGCGGCGTGCAGATGGTCGCATTCGGATTTCGTGCAGCCGCAGCGGACGGCATACCGGCTGAACTGCCGGAGATGGCAATGATCCGCCGCAAACGAAACCGGGCTGCGGGCGTGGTCAAAAATGGCATCCACCTCTTCGTTGACCGCAACCACGTCGTTGTCGAGGTAGCAAAATTGGCCCGGGCCCGAGCCGAGAATTTTGGGGAGCGACGTTTTGAGAAAAATTCCCGCCTGCCGGTTGTCGAATCCCGCCGGCACCTTCGGTTCCAGCACCTGGCTGCAATCCGGCTGAAAATCGGTGCGGCTTTTGACGACGATGATGTCGCGGTGTGAAAAACGCTTGAGGAATTTCAGGGCGATGCCCGTGCGGGCCGCGTGTTCGTTGCCGCACACGACAAAAACGAAGGCGTTTCTTTTCATGACGTCACATCCACACGCGACGCCATGGTTGAAAATCCCGCGCAGCGAGTCAACAACGGGCTTGGAAGGTTAACCGGCCATAATAGAGATGGCGCACCGGCCGGGCAGCAAGGCTGCGTGCTTGAAGCAAGCCTTGCCCGGCACCGGCGTCAGAAAGGCCGGCGAACAGCCTGCCGGCGTTTGGCAACCATCTGTCCGCCGAGCAACAACCCGCTGAGCAACAGCAGGCCGGGCGCGCCGGGTTCGGGAACCGGGCTGGCGCTTTCGGTCAGGCTGTATTGCGTTGCGCCAGCGAAGGTGACTTGATAGCCAAAATCCAGCGTGCTGTTCAACGCCGGGAAAACCGCCACCGGCACGCCGCCCGTAAAATCAATCGTTCCGGTATAAATCCCGCTTACCGGCGCACCCGGCTGGGTGATGTTGGCGGCCCAACCCGAAGGTGCAACCACCCCCGCCGAGTTGATGGAAAAGGTCTGATTCATGGCGACATTGACAATATATTCCGTCCAGGCAAACGAGGACGTATTGTTGATGGAATTGTTGAGCGTGAGGGTTGGATCCGACGGGGTATCGGTTATCAACGTCAGGTCCATTGCCCCGAAACCTGATTGATTTCCTTTAAGTGTCACAGCCTGGTCCCCGGTCCCGCTGTCGGTGGTTAAAACCGGTGCGTAGCAATAAATTCCACCGCTATAATTCCAGGTCGGGATGCTGGTGACATTCGCATGGCTGGCGGACCAGCCCAGGAAACTGGCCGAAACAATCAAAAGAAATCTTTTCGCATTCATGTCTGTTCTCCGTAAACGGGTTTAAAGCCGCTGCAAAGGTGAGATGATCAACCGGTCGTTTTGTTCCAATAATTTTTGCCATTTCCCGGCCCCACGGGTGCGGAAAAATCGCGAATTTGGCGATGCGCTTTGACAGGACGGCCCGGACGGCGTAAGTAGTTTTCAGCAATCAAGCCGGAGAATTTCCATACCATGAAAGCCCGTTCCGATTTGCGGGAGCTGCCGCCCTCATTGGCGATGGGGTTTACCTTGATTGAACTGCTGGTGGTGATCGCGGTGATTGCCATTTTGGCGGCAATTTTACTCCCGGCCCTGTCCGCGGCGCGCGAACGGGCGCGGGGCCTGATTTGTCTCAGCAACACGCGGCAACTTGAGCTGGCATGGGAGCTTTACGCGGACGACCACGGCGGCCGGTTGCCTTACAACCTGGTCATGACGCCATTGGGAAGCCGGACCAACATCAATTGGGTGAACAATGTTATGACCTGGGATACGGGTTCCGACAACACCAACCTGGCCACCATTACCGGCGCAAGCCTCGGTCCGTACGTTGAGGGCCAAACCAGTATTTATCGGTGCCCCTCCGACCACGTGTTAAGCGCGGTGCAACAGGCCGCCGGCTGGACGGCGCGCATCCGCAGCTATTCGATGAATGAGATGGTCGGCGACGCGGGGGAATTCACGACCGGCGGAACCAATTCGAACAATCCCGATTACGTGCAATTTTTTAAAATAACACAGATTCAGCATCCCGCGGAAATTTTTGTGTTCCTCGACGAGCATCCCGACAGCATCGACGACGGCTATTTTCTCAATCGCGCCTATTCCTGGCAGTGGCTTGATTTGCCGGCATCGTATCACAACGGGTCGGCGGCGTTTTCCTTTGCCGACGGCCACAGCGCCTTGCACCATTGGGCGCTCTCCAGCACCATCCGGCCGCCATTCCCCGACGACGCCAACCTGCCGATCTCACTGCCGCACAGCGATTGGGGGGATTTCCAGTGGGTGACCTCCCACATGAGTGTGGAAAGTGAGTAATGGTCCTGGGTCGCGGTTCACAAGAGCCGCCGGATGGTCTGTGCGTCGCCTTCCGTGCCCAGCAGGTAAAGTTTGTCCCCTTGGATCCAAACCGCCGTAACGAGTCGATTGACTTTGGCCAGTTGCGGCGGCCCGGCGGACGGCGCGCTTTTAACCGAGGCGCGGTCAACCACGAACAGCCAAAGATCGTTTTGTACACCCGGCGGAAGCGGCTTGCCGGTGCGAAAACAAATCATGGAAACCTTTGCGTCCTGCCAGCTTTCGATGGCGCAGCCGGTTACGGCAACATTTTGCAGCGGTCCCGGCAGGACATAGTCCGCCGGCGCGCGGTTTAGTTCGAGATAGGCGCGAATTTGCGCCGGATTGTTCGTTGCCAGATCCATCGCGTAACCGCGCAACGCCGTACCGACCATGCGGTTGCGGTAAATAGCCAGCGTATTGTCGCCGCCCTGGGGTCGAAGCCAGAGGATGGCCAGAATCAACGAGGCGACGATCGTTGCTGCCACCACCCGGAGCGGAATGTTCCGCTGCCAGACAGCGGCTTTTTCCCGGGCCGCCTGTTCGGAAATGATTTGTTCCTTCAATCCTGCGGGCACCGGGATTTGCTGGAATTTTGCGCGCAAAATCTCCTGTCGGGCGCAATGTTCGCCAAACCAGCGCGCCAGTTCCGCGTCCTGTTGCGTCAATGCCAGCGCCGCGGCGACTTGCGGATCCGTGGCGTCCGCCGGGCCGGGCCGGTAGAGCAGCAGAATATTTTTGGCGTCGTCGCGATTCATTAATCGGGTGGTTGCGTCGGCGGTCTGGTTGCGGTTCCCCTCGTCAACAATTGGTGCAATCGATCCAGCCCGCGGGCCAAGCGCGATTTGACGGTGCCGATCGGTACTTCAAGGATTTCAGCGATTTCAAGGTAGGAATAATCCTGCAAGTAAAACAGTGCGACCGGCGCCCGGTAAGTCTCATCCAAAAGCGCCAAGACGGCAAGCACCTGTGCGGTATCAAGCTGGTTGAGCGAAGTCGGCGGCACGACGGGAAGTTCGGCGGCTGCGTGGTCCAGTTCGATCTGAGGAAAGCGGATTTGTTTCCTCCGCGCGCCCAAAAATTCGCGGTGGAGGGTGGTAAACAACCAGGTTTTCACTTTTGTTTCATCGCGTAATTGGTGGCCTTTGGCCGCCCAGATGCAGAACGTCTGCTGGGTGAGGTCGCAGGCATCTGCTTCATCCCGGGTGAGGCTGAAGGCAAATTGATACAACGGCTGGTAATGACGGGTCACCAGACTTTCAAAGTCCACGCCTTTAGCCATATCGCGACACCAAAATTAAGAGCCGTTCGTTTGCCAATTGTTCCCGTAAATTAATCTCTTTCGCGAACTTTGCCAGTTCGTTTGCGGGATTCGCAAGGCGGATGGCCTTGAAAGTCAGTCTCCAATTTTTGTTTCGTCGAAACAAGCTGGAACAAATCGTCCCGGCAACCCTCATACACTTGAAGCCAGGAAAGGAAAGAGTGGTGTTCCTTCATACCCAGTAAAATATGAAAAAATCGAATTCAAACTCCGGGCGCAAGCAAACCGCCGTTGGTCAATCTTCGCACCGCGGCCGGTCAAATCATCAATGTGCGCATCGAAGCTGCCGCTCACTTCGCCGGGAAACTGTATTGGTTTGTGTGGCTCCGGGCAAACCGGAGGTAAAGAGCCGGATGCCGGTGATTCGATGGGTTGCCCGATTTTGGATTCCGCCGATTGAAAAATCATAAACTGGAGGGATGAAAAATATGCATGCCATGGGAAAATGTTTTCACTGGATATGGATTGGCGCGAGCGTGGCGATCAGTGCCTGCGCGCTTCCGGGGTTTGGCGCAACGGTCACGGTGTTCGTCGGCAACACCAACCTCTCGGGTTTGGCCGCCGATGTTTTTGTGCCCCCCAGCACCAATATCAGCGTGAATGACCAGGTGGTGTGGGTTTGGGAGGGGCTTAACCATTCCACGACCAGCGGCACGAACGGAGCGGCTGGTGATGATAATGGGGTGCCCAGCGGATTGTGGGGTTCGGGCGTGAATAATCGTCCCCATTCTTTCACTAATACGTTCACTTCTCCTGGCAATTTTTCGTATTACTGTCAGATTCACTTCTCTTTTGGCATGACCGGATTGATCAGTGTAGCGGCGGTCGAACTGCCGCCAAACATTTCAATCACCAATCCAACCGACGGCGCCACTTTCAGCGCGCCAGCTTCATTCACGCTGGCGGCAACGGCTTCCGATCCGGATGGAACGGTCACCAACGTTCAATTTTTCCAGGGAGCGACCTCGCTGGGCAATGTGGCCAGCAGCCCTTACACGACGCCGGTCAACAATCTTGCCGCTGCAGATTACACGTTTTCCGCCGTGGCCACCGATAACGGCGGGCTGACCGCCACGAACGCTGTCACCATTCACGTTGTCACGCCCATCGCGATTGTTCTCAGTTCACCACGATTTTTGCCGCCCGCAGATTTCCAATTCAATTACACCGCGAATACGGGCCTGACTTATATTATTCAACGGTCGTCGAATTTGAGTTCGGGCACCTGGACGACCATGAGCACCAACGTGGCGGGCGGCAGTCCGGTGTTATTCGATGATCCCACCGCCTCGGGCAATCCAGGATTTTACCGGGTCGGCTTGTTGCCGAATCCATGATTTTTCCTGTGCCGAAAAGTATGCGGTCACGGGGATTTATCATCGGGGTTGCTTGTTTGGGCGCGCTGACCTTGGCGAGTGTGAAATCATCGGGGTTGCCGGACGCGGGCGAAAGCGGCGCACGCATGTTTGTGGCCCGGGGAGTTGTACGCGGAATTGATTCCGTCGAGCGAACGATCACCATCAGTCACGAGGCGCTTTCCAATTACATGAGCGCCATGACCATGCCATTCAAGGTCAGGAATGCCAGGGAACTGGCCGGTTTACAGCCCGGCGACGAGGTTTCCTTCCGGCTTCATGTGACCCAAACGGAAAGTTGGGTGGATCAAATCAAAAAAATCGGGATTGGAGCGCCGGTCGCCGACGCTCCTGCATCCCGTGTTGAACCGGCGACGCAACCTGTTCAAGGCAGGAATCCGCTGTGGAGTTACAAGTTCACCAATGAACTGGGGCAGGCCATCAGTTTGAACGATTTTCACGGGCGGGCACTGGCCGTCACTTTCATTTACACGCGCTGTCCCCTGCCGGATTATTGCCCGCGGCTGTCCCGAAATTTTCAAGCGGCGTCGCAAAGGCTCGATTCCCTGGCGGGTGCCCCGACCAACTGGCATTTCCTTTCGGTCTCCTTTGATTCCCAATTCGACACACCGGCGGTGTTGAAGGCCTATGGTGAAAGTTATCAATACAACCCGGCGCATTGGAGTTTCCTGACCGGTCCGCCGGACAAAATCGCCGAACTTGCCCGATTATCGGGCGTCCATTACGAGTCCTATGGCGGATTCATCAACCACAACTTCCGCACGCTCATTGTGGACGGCAACGGCCACTTGCAGACGGTCTTCCCGATCAGTGGAGACCTTTCCAGTTCCATCGTTGCCGAAATGATCAAGGCTGCCGCCGTGACCAATCAACCCACGGCACGCTGATAGTCATGTTCAAGGCGACGCAGGGCGGGATGAAGCCGGGGCGAACCGCGGTCATCCTCGTGGCGCTGGGAACGTCCGGTCTCGTTGCCGTCCTTTTGAATTCCTGTTCCACCACGCCCGCTGAAGTGATGGTGCCGCTGGAAATTCCCGGCGCGCATTGTGTCGGAAACAAGGCCTGCCTGGATTGTCACGCGGAGATCGTCCGGGAATTTCCCGCCAGTCCGCATGCGCGGGTTCATTTTGAGGACGCGGCCATGGTTGGCGAGACCGGCTGTGAATCCTGCCATGGTACCGGCAGCAAACACATTGAATCCGGCGGCAACGCAAAATTCATCATCAACCCGGCCAATGATCCCACGTCTTGTTTCCAGTGCCATCTGGATGTTCAAGCCGAATTCAATCTGCCGCAACATCACCCGGTCATCGAAGGACACATGAGTTGCGTGCCATGCCACGATCCGCATGGCGGTGATATTTTCAAACCGCACGGCGGGCTGGCCATGGCCCGGCAGAATGAGAGTTGCGCGCAATGCCATCGCGAGCAGACGCGCCCCTTTGTGTTCGAGCACGAGGCCCTGCGCGAAGGCTGCACGGTTTGCCATGACCCACACGGCTCGATTAATCAAAAGATGCTCATCGAGAGCGACCCCAATCTCTGCCTGCGTTGTCACGCGCAGGTCCAGGGGGCGGATGGGGGCATTTTTATCGGAAACACCGACCATACCCCGTTCCTGCAAATCGGGACCTGCTGGACGGCCGGATGCCATACGGCGATCCACGGCTCCAATGTGGACCCCCTGTTGAGATATTAAACGTGAAATGTGATGCGTGAAATGAATAAACAGTCGAATGGCCGCACGACTACCAAGCGCCTATTACGCTTCACGTTTCACGTTTCAATCTTTGGTTCCACTTTTTGCTTTTCACTCTCCGCGGCGGAAACCAACTCCGTAAGCTTGCCGCCACCCGCCCAGGTAAAAATTGTATTCGACCGCGACATTCGACCCATACTGGAAACATCCTGTTTGCAGTGTCACGGCGGGGAAAAGCCGAGGAGTCACTTCCGGCTTGATGACCGCAAAGCGGCCCTCAGCGGCGGAGACGAGAACACCAACGACATTGTTCCCGGAGGCAGTGCCAACAGTTGGTTGATCCAATATGTGGCGCTTCAAGTGACGGACATGGAAATGCCGCCCACCGGCAAAGGCCGGCCGCTCGCTTCCGGGCAAATCAGCCGGCTGCGGGCGTGGATTGACCAGGGCGCGAGCTGGAACACGACCAATCAACCGGCGCAGGTCGCCTTTACCTTCGCGCCCACGCTTCGCTGGATTGATGTCCGAGGTGACCGGGCAAAATTTCGCGAGCTTCAGGGCGTGAATGATGGATTTTCCGGCGGCGTTGAGCATTTTTCGTTTTTTCAACAAACCAGCGCCACCGAAAAATTTTCGCTCGCCGGGCAGGTGCTTGCTCCCGATCGGGATTATAATTTGAAGCTGGCGGTGGACGAAACGGATCGGGGTTTCATTCACGCCGGGCTGGATGAATGGCGCAAATACTACGACGACCGCGGCGGATACGATTCGGCGGTGCTGCCCCCGGAGTTAAGCTTGAATCGCAATTTGTATGTCGATGACGGGCGCTTTTGGGTTGATTTCGGTCTGACCTTGCCGCGCTGGCCGCAAATCGTGCTGGGTTATGAATATGATTTTAAAAAGAGCACCGAAGCCATGCTGGACTGGGGACAGGCGGGCGGCGTGAATATTGCGCCCGCGACGAAGGCCATTGACGAACAGACCCAAATCCTGAAGTTCGATGTAACGCGCGATTTCGATGACTGGCACCTGGAGGACCATGCGGAAGTCGAGTTTTACAGCGAAAACAATCGCGGCTACGAAGCAAATGTTTTTCAACAGGGTGGCGGCACCACCGGCGGCACCACCCCCACATCGGACAGCTATCATCATGTACAGGGCATGAACACGCTGATGCTGGAGAAGCAAATCCGCGATTGGTGGTTTTTGTCCGGCGGTTATTACTATTCAAGACTCGAAGGCAGCGACTTTTTCATCCAGACCAACAGCCCCAACTTTGAGGGCTACGACCCGTCGGGCTGGAGCAGTGGCCGGATTACGCTGCGGCGTGATTCGGAGGTTTTCAGTCTGGCCAGCATTTTCCTGCCGCTCAAAGATTTGAGCTTTTCGCTCGGCACACAAAACGAATGGACACATCAGGAAGGTTTTGGCGGCAGCGTCCCTGATTTTGAATTTGGCAACAACACCTTTGCCCGCTCGGATTATGATGAATTCAAGGCCGCCCAAAACGCGGATCTGCGTTTCACCAGGATTCCCTACACGGTTTTGTTTGCTGAAGCGCGATTCGAAGAGGGAAGCGCCGGCAAATTCCAGCAGGAGGGTTCCGGGCAGTTGACGAATCAAACCGACGTAACGAGCGACCGTTACAATCTGCGGGCGGGTTTCAACACCTCACCCTGGCGCTGGGTTGCCTGGAATGCGGAATATCAAAGGCAATACAGCGATTCAGATTACAACCATCTTGTTGACGTGTTCGTCAGCCCGTTTTATGGCGACCCGACATCGGTTGCCCCGGCGAATGGTTATCCGGCGTTCATTCTCAACCGGAAGATCCAAAGCGATGGATTTGAAACCAGGCTGACGTTGCGTCCGCTTAACTGGCTGAGAACAACCCTGAGCTATCATCTCACCGCCACGGAATATTCATCGAAGACGGACCCGGTTTATTTCGGCATATCCCCCGGCGGCCCAATCCCGGACGGGCGGTCTGATGCGCAAACCGTTGGCTTCAGCGCCACCCTGACGCCCTGCCGGCAATTATATTTGTCCGGCACGTTCACCTACAGCCGGTCACGCACGGTTACGGCTGTCAATGAGGACCCGTCGGTCGCGCCATACAGCGGAAATATCTATACCTTCACCGCAGCTGCAATGTACGCGTTGAACCCGAAAACCGGTTTGCAGGCCTCCTACAGTTTTTCCGACGCCGGTTACGGACAAAACAATGCCGGGGCCGGCGTACCGTTGGGGCTTGATTTCACGCGCCACGACTTGTTGGTGAGCGTGACGCGGCAACTCACCCGGAATCTTTCCGGCGTGTTGCGCTATCAATTTTCGGAATACTCAGAACCCACGAGTGGCAATCTGAATGACTTTGCCGCGCACAGCGTTTTTGCCACGCTGGTTTACACATGGTTCTGACCGACGCCGGCGGCCTTTGGCAGTCTCCAGCGGCAGCCAACCCAGCCAAGAAAACCAGCCAGGAACAAAACTGACGAAGCGGGTTCGGGCACGGTTTGCACATTTACCAAAGCACCGGGATCCCCCTCGATGCCACCGGTATAGACATAGGAATACCCGGCATCACCCGTCAGTTGCGACGGCGAAAAAGCCGCAACGTATTGGAATTGAATTGACTGTCCCGGGGCCAGCGGTATTCCCGAACTGACATATTGAATTGAATTTGCGGCGATGCTGGCCGTCCATCCTGTTGGGGCCGAAGCGCTGGATGGAGTGGATGGCAGATAAAAAAACGGCGATATCGTCGGTGTCCAGGCATACCAAAAACTGCCAATCGAAACCGAGCCTGACGTGTTGTCGAGCGTTATGGTATAATCATACAAACTGCCGCTTGGCTGGCCGTTCACCTGACCGGTGGCCGTTTCACCCTGCGCCCAGGCGATGGATGCTGTTCCCAGTGCGAACAAAAGGTTCAAGAACAGTTTTGTGTGAATTATTTTGTGCGTCATTTTCATGGCTGCTCCTTCAACTTTGTACTCGGGTTTTAAGTGAATATCTCCGGCGTTCCCCTGTAAGAGGGCGCAACCGCAAAAATGTTCCAACCGTTTCGACAATGTTCAAACACGATGCCCAATGCGCATTGAACAATTATTTGATCGGGCCGAACTTGGCAGGGAAAAAGTGTCAGCGACCGCTGAAATAGGGTTCACGCGAAGAAAGAGGCAAACTGGCGGAAGGGGCGGTTTCTGCACCCTTTTTGCCATCTGGTGATCAAGGCCGTAAGGGTGGATTCGCACCCTCTACCGGACAGTTTCCAGCGAACAAATCATAGAACAAGGTTGCGCCTTCGTTCTACTTTCTTGTCCAGCGGAGTTGACCAGGTTGGTCGGGTTCAGCTTTCTGTACCACTCCATAAGTTGGTTTTGGGACTGAGTTGCGCCGCGAATCGGGCCGGGCTCAGATGATTGTGGAAGGGGTCGTTGCTGCCCCCTTTTGCCATCTCGTGATCAAAACCACAAGGTTATGCTCCGCCGCCTTTAACCCGGCGGCAACGCATCCGTTCGATTTGCGGAGGTTCTTTTCATCTCCCGCTCGCGCAGCCGCGCGAAAATCACCGGCGTTACAATCAGGATGCACGCGAGGCTGCTGACCATCCCGCCGATGACCGGCGTTGCCAGCGGTTTCATCACCTCGGCCCCGGTTCGGTGACTCCACAAGATCGGCAGCAGGCTGGCCACGATGGTGGCCACCGTCATCACCTTGGGGCGCAACCGCAATCGGGCGCCGTCCTTCACCGCCTGGATCAAATCCGCGCGCGAAAAATTTTCGCCGCGCCCGGCCATTTTCTTTTTTACCGCCTCGTCGAGATAAACGACCATGACGACGCCGGTTTGGATTGCCGTTCCAAACAGCGCGATGTAGCCGACCCACACCGCCACGCTGAAGTTGTAGCCGAGCAGCCATTGCAGGAACACTCCGCCGGTCAACGCGAAGGGCACGGCAAGAATGACGTGCGCCGCCTCCTTCGCGCTGTGGTAAACGATGTACAGCAGCAGAAAAATGACGAACAGCGCCGCCGGCACGATGAGCCGCAAGGTGTGCTGCGCCCGGATCTGATTTTCATACTGGCCGCTCCATTCAATCGTCATGCCGGGCGGCAGGGAAATCTCCCGCGCCAGCCGCGCCTGGGTTTCCTTCACGAAGCCGCCCAGGTCGCGGCCTTCAACATTCGCCTGCACAAAGACGCGCAAACGCCCGTTTTCACTGGCAATTTCACTCGGCCCGATTTCGCGGTGAATCGCCGCGACCTGCCCGAGCGGAATCATCTGACCCCCCGGTGTCGGCACGAGAATATCGCCCAGCCGCTCGAGGTCGTCGCGTTCGTTGCGTTGCAGGCGGACTTGAATCGGAATCCGCTCGCGCCCGGAAATCGCCGTGGAAACAGTGTCGCCACCGATGCCGCCTTCGACCAAATCGAGGACATCCTGTGCGCGCAGTCCGTAACGCGCCATCGCCGCGCGGTCCACCTCGATGTCGAGATACGGCTTGCCTTCCGTGCGCGACGCGGCGACGCCAACCGCGCCGGGAATCTGCCGGACGACGCGCTCGACCTCGAACGCCTTTTGCTGGAGCGCATCGAGGTTCTCACCGAGAATCTTGATGCCAACCTGCGCCCGGATGCCCGTGCTGATCATTAAGATGCGGTTCTCGATGGGCTGCAGAAATCCAGGCACGTAGCCCGGCATTTGCGACAGTTTTTCCTCCAGTTCGGCGACGAGTTTTTCCTTGGTCATGCCCGGACGCCATTGTGATTCGGGCTTGAGCATGATGGTGGTTTCAATCATCTCGATGGGCGCGGGATCGGTGGCCGTTTCCGAGCGGCCCAGCTTCCCGCCGACGCTCGCGACCTCGGGTGTCTGGCGGATGACCTGATCCTGCCAGGCCATGATGCGCTTTACTTCCGTGAGCGACGTGCTGGGCAGCAGCACCGGCATGAAGAGCAAACTGCCTTCGTTCAGCGTCGGCATGAATTCACTGCCCATGCCCCGTGGGAGTTTCGCGGCGAGCTGCGGGTTGTGGGTTGCGAGTTGTTCCACCATCAGACGCGGAACCCCAAAGGCCAAAATCAGCGCGGCGACGACCAGAAACAACGCCATGCCGAGCACGGTTTTACGGAAGCGCAACGCCCAATCCAAAATCGGATTGTAAATTGCCAGCAGGATTTTCATCAGTGGATTGGAATCTTCCGAACGGAATGGGCCCCGGATGAAAGTGGCGCATAACGCCGGCACGAGCGTAATGGCCAGCAGCGTCGAGCCGGCCATGGCAAACGTTTTGGTAAAGGCGAGCGGGTGAAATAATTTCCCCTCCTGTCCGGTCAGCGCAAACACCGGCACGAACGCGAGGATGATGATGATCATCGCGAAGAAAATCGGGCGTCCAACCTGTTGTGCTGCTTCAAGGGTGACTTGCATTGACTCGGCCTGGTTCAGGCGCGCGCCCTTCTGTTTCTCCGCCAGTTCGCAGTGGCGGATGGCGTTTTCCGCCATGACAATGCCCGCGTCCACCAGCACACCGATCGCGATGGCGATGCCGGAGAGCGACATGATGTTTGAGGTGATGCCGAACTGGTTCATCAGGATGAACGAAACCAGAATCGAAAGCGGCAATGGCAGCGTGACGATGAGAATGCTGCGGAAATGAAACAGGAAAATAATGATCACAATGGTGACCAGCACCGCTTCCTCGGTCAGCGCGTGTTTGAGCGTGTCGAGCGTGCGGTTGATCAGTTCGCTCCGGTCGTAGAAAGATTTGAGGCTGACACCCGGCGGCAGGCTCGGCGAGATTTGCGCAACCTTGGCCTTTACGTCGCGGATCACCTGCATGGCGTTTTCGCCGGTGCGCATGACGACGATGCCGCCAACCGCTTCGTGCCCGTCAATATCCAGCGCCCCGCGCCGGAAATCGCCGCCAACCTGCACCGTGGCCACGTCTTTAAGGTAAATGGGTGTGCCATGGTTCAGAGTAAGAACGATGTTCTCCAGGTCGGCGTTGGAATTGACCAGCCCGACGCCCCGCACGACAAATTCCATTCCATTCTCCTCGATCACCTTGCCGCCGACGTTCAAATTGCTCTGGCGCACGGCGTCCATGACCATTTGCAGCGTTACATTCCTCGTGCGCATCCGCAGCGACGAAACCTCTATCTGGTATTGCCGCACAAAGCCGCCGATGCTTGCGACTTCAGCGACACCGGGAACGGCGTTGAGCTGATAACGCACGAACCAATCCTGAATTGCGCGCAAGCGGCCAAGGTCGTAACCGCCCTCCGGTGCGAGTTTCGGGTCAACCTCGAGGTAATACTGATAAACCCAGCCGAGGCCGGTCGCGTCCGGGCCGAGCTTCGGTTCGACGCCGGCGGGCAGAACATCGCCAAGATAATTCAGCCGCTCAAGGACGCGCGACCTCGCGAAATAATTGTCAATCTTGTCATCAAAAATGATGGTGACGAGCGAGAAGCCGAACATGGAGTTGGCGCGGACGGTTTTTACGCCGGCCAGCCCCTGCAAATTCACCGAGAGCGGATAGGTGACCTGGTCCTCCACTTCCTGCGGGCTGCGCCCCGGCCAGTCCGCGAAAACGACAACCTGGTTCTCACTCAGGTCGGGAATCGCGTCCACCGGCGTTTGATAAGCGGCGCGGATGCCGAAACCGATGAGCAACGCCACGCCGCAAAAGACCAGGAAACGGTTGCGCAACGACCATTCGATGATGCGATTGATCATGATAATGGGGGTTAATTGTCGCTGCTTCGGGAAATTTGCGCTTCGGCGTCAATCAACAGGCCGCCGGAGGTGACAACTCTTTCACCTTCCGTCAAGCCATCGAGCACTTCGGCATATTCATCGCCAACGCGGCCCAATTTCACCTTGCGCTGCCCGTAATAACCATTCCCCTCGGATACATATACGAACGGCTGCGCGCCGGGCGACAACACGGCGCTGCGCGGTACGGCGAGAACGTTCAGGGTCTCCGCGCGCACGCCGCCTTCGGCATTAAGTTGGCTAAACAGTTTGCCCGGGCCGAAATCACCCAGCGCCACCGGGCCGTTGGAAATTTCCGCACGCACCTTTGTGCTGTCGCTGGAGGAATCAAACTTTTGATCCGCGTAAGGTCGCACGCCGTGCAGTTTTATTTCCGCCATGAAAATTTTGCCCGGAATGCCCGGCACCCGGACTTCAATGGTCTGGCCGATTTTAAGCCAGGGGATATCGCGTTCGTAGGCGTCGAATTCAAACCACGATTGCGTCCATGAGTTCACCGAAATGTTCCCCGCAACGCGCAAGGTGCGGACGATCGGCCGCCGTTCGACCTGGGCGGTTTGGACGTTGGCGACGTTCACACTGTCGGCGTTGAGCTTGAGGCCATAGCCGGTATTGGTGCCTTCCACGCTTTCATAGACCGGCACCAGGTTCATGCCGCAAATGGGGCATTTACCGGGCTTGTCCGACTTGATCCACGGATGCATCGGGCTTTGGTAATAAAGAATCTTACGCCCCTCAGGCGATGTGGCCGGCGGCGCCGGCGAATGGTGTTGGACCAACCAGAATGCACCGCCCGCCAGAGCGGCAATCAACGCGAGAAAAATGATGATTCGCTTCATAATTGTCCTTTTTGTCAGCGGGTTGTGCCGGGCGAACAACAGCCCGGCAGCGTTGCGGCTGGCGCATTGGTTTTGGTTTCATCCGCATAGACTGGCACCAGCGTCATGCCGCAAATCGGGCAGTCGCCGGGTTTGTCATATTTGATCGCCGGATGCATCGGGCAGGCGTAGTAAAGAATTTTGCGGTCGCTGGCGGCAGTGTTCGCCAACGCTGGATGATGCGACACCAGACAACCGGCGGCTCCGCCCAGCATGGCGGCGAGAACAGCGATTAAAATCAGTTTCATTTTCATAAACAACAGTTTTCGGTTTTTAAAAGTCACCGCCCTTTGTGCATGGCGGAACAACTTGGGACAAATCACGGGCACAAAATTCCGTGGAACAAAAGCGGAAATCCGCAGCGCGCCGGTTCAAGGCACACTACGGGCGGGGAAGTGGAAAAATCAGATCAGCCGGGTGCAGTCCCGCGCGTAAATTGGAGCGCTGGCCGCGAGTGAGGGCGTCGTGGAAGTTGGGGCAATTGAATTCGCCGGCGTCGCCGGCAGAGTCCAAATCAAAACAGCGGGAGCGAGAAGCGAAAGCTGGCTTTGGCTGTCTGTTTGCGCGGGCGCCGTCGGTGCGGGTTGTGAATCAGGCGTTGATTTCGCCTCACAGCAAGGCATTTTGCCGCCATGCGGGCAGCACGCGCTAATCGGTTGCCCGGCGCACGGTGAAGGCGTTTGCGCGAGCAGGAACGGTGTTCCCACCAGCACAAAACTGCAAATGATGGCCCATGCCCTTTTCACAATTCGAATATCGCACTGCCGCCGGGAAACACCAAACATTATTTGGCATTCGTCCATCAGTTCTTGGTGTCCCTGGCCTTGGTCTCGGCGGCGCGGATGATTTTCATATATTTGTCCGGGTCTTTGAGAAATTTCGGCTTGCACATCGGACAACAAAATTTGACCTCCTGGTTCACGTCCTTGTTCGAATACACAAACACGATGGGGTCGCCCATGTCGCCGCCGAACTTTTCGCCTGACACAATGCATGTGTCGAGGGGATAGGGCGCGGGCTTGGAGGCGGCCGCCGAATTTGTATTGCCCGCAAGGCCAGCCAGCGGTAACCCCATAAATGGAACGGCCAGTGCAACGGCTGTGAGTGTTTTCAATTTCTTCATCGTCATAAAGTTTATCTAAAGTATCGCAGCCTGGCGGAAGGGGTGGGATTCGAAC